>ERZ773005.150-NODE-150-length-66164-cov-4.243220_pt1 | contig 66164 bp, 55 predicted proteins | sample MGYA00580666_ERZ773005 | MGnify/ENA primary metagenome ERZ773005 (study PRJEB29015, sample SAMEA2737999) | human oral metagenome | biome: human oral; feature: human-associated habitat; material: dental | place: China | collected 2061 ...
GCCTGCCCATCGGCAGACACGCACAGAGGTTCTCGCACCGCTCTTCCCTTCGACGGCCGCAACCGTCACGACATCGAAGGAGCGAGAACCATGTCGACCCGTCATCACTGTCGCTAAGCCTAAAAAATAAAAGCCGTTCCAGAAAGCTGTTCTAATGGATACCATGCTTTAACATCGCTAATATCACCAATTTATTACTAGTTCTTTTTATTATTGGCATCAACTTTTACAAAACCCGATACACGCTGCACCTGATAAAATATCAGGGTATTCCTGCAATCTTATACAGATAAAAACAACGGAAGAAAGCAGATAATGGCAGCAGATATACATAGCACCGGGACAAATGCCAGTCGGGACAATGTTCCCCGAGAGCCCCAGGAGGCTCTGCAGGCAAGCAGCTCAAGGGGTAATAGCCCTTACAAAATCGCCGTACTGACGGGGGCAGGCATTTCCACCAGCGCAGGGATACCTGATTTCCGGGGTCCTGACGGCGTATGGACGAAACATCCTGAACAGATGGATGTTTATGATATCCAGGCATTCCTCACCAGCACTGAAGACCGCAAATATTCATGGCGCTGGCAGAAAGAATCGCCGGTCTGGAATGCGCAGCCCAGCATTGCGCACAAAGCCCTTGCTGACCTGGAAAAAGCCGGGATGCTGAGCGTCCTGGCAACGCAGAATTTCGACGGACTCCATGAGAAAGCCGGGAGCACGGATTCCGTAATAGTCAACCTCCACGGCACTATAGCAACTTCGCACTGCATGTCATGCCATAAAAAATACGATACTGCAGAAATCATGAATAACCTGGACAAGAACCCCGACCCCCACTGTCGGCGCAGGCTGCCCTATAAAAATGACATGCCATGCAATGGGCTGATAAAAACAGATGTCACATATTTCGGCGAGGCTTTGCCGGACGGTGCAATGGAAAAAAGCATAGAACGGGTCCGGCAGTCTGATGAATTCTGGGTGATCGGCTCAACCCTTGAAGTATTCCCTGCAGCAATGCTCGCCCCGGTAGCCGCCCGGGCAGGCATACCCATAATGATCATGAACATGGGCGAGACCCAGTTTGACCCGCTGGCAGCACGCCTGATACGCGAACCGATACAGGATGCCCTGCCGGAACTTGTCAGGGAAACTATCGCCATGCATGAAAAGCGGTGAGTACGGTGGGTATGGATGATACAGATACGGGCGCAGCTGGAGGCGCAGGCAGGATGGACAGGACAGAAAGCACAGAAAGCACAGGAAGCGCTGGGGCCGCGGAAGGCCCGGGCAGCGCAGGCAATGCAGACAGGACAGGCAGCAATCCGCGGAAGGCTGCCGCATCCCGCTCCGATGCTTCTGCTCCGTCACACCATCATCTGCGCAATAATTCCCATACCCTCCAGCTCCTGTCCGGCGCAAACCGGATGCGCTGGCTTATAGCAGCCCGGGGCATCATTTGCGGGCTCATAGCCGGCGTGCTCGTTGTCGGGTACCGGGTGGGCATTGAGTACGGGACACGGTTCGCAGTAAGTGTCTACGCCTGGTTAAAGGGGCATCCGCTGGGCCTCCTCGGCTGGATCGCTGCCGTGCTGTCAGCCAGCTGGATCATTACCAGGCTCGTGCAGTGGGAACCCTCCGCATCAGGTTCCGGTATCCCGCAGACCGAGGGGACGATGCTCTGGGGGCTTCCCCTCCGCTGGGGACGCATCCTCATCGTCCGGTATGCGGGCGGCCTACTTTGCAGTTTATTCGGCCTGTCGCTTGGCCGAGAAGGCCCATCCATCCAGATCGGCGCAGCGGCCTCCAAGGCAGCAGGAAGCAGGATGAGCCGGAATGCGATAGAAGAAAATACGCTTATCACCGGCGGGGCGGCAGCGGGATTATCCGCTGCTTTCAGCGCCCCTCTGTCAGGGATGATGTTTGCCCTCGAAGAAGTGCACAAAAGCTTTTCGCCGTCAGTCCTCCTCACCGCAGTTACAGCTTCGCTGTCTTCCGACATCGTTTCAAAATACTGGTTCGGGCTGACCCCTGTGCTGGATTTCACCCACGTTAGCCAGATACCGGTTGCACAGTACGCATGGCTCATCCCCCTGGGGATCGTTGCCGGCCTCATCGGTGCGCTCATGAACCGCATCCTCCTGGGATTCCAGACACTCTACTCAAAAATACCTGCAGTTGTCAGGCCAATGATAGCCCTGGCAGCTGCCCTGCCATGCGGGCTGCTTCTCCCACTGTCCCTCGGAGGAGGCTCCGAAGCCATCAAATTTGCTGAAACAGCCCAGGGGACACTGGCGATCCTGTGCATACTTCTGGCAGTCAGGATACTGTTTACGGGGATCAGCTACAGCAGCGGTGTTCCCGGCGGTATCTTCATGCCGATCCTTGCCGCCGGTGCTTTATCGGGAAGCGTTTTTGCGCATGCTATGGTTTCCGCAGGGGTACTGGCACCTGAAAGGACAGCTGCGTTCACCGTACTGGCGATGGCAGGGACGCTGACTGCGGCAGTAAAAGCACCGATCACTTCTATCCTGCTCGTTGTAGAAATGTCCGGATCCCTTGTCCATATGTTCCCTGTTGCTGCTGTAGCTTTCGTATCCCTTCTTATCTCCGATGCCCTTCACATCAGGCCGATCTACCCTGCCCTGCTTGAACGCTATATGAAACAGCATGAGGGTACAGATATCTCAGCCATGCCGGTACACAGCGGGATGCTGGAGATCCCCATTGAGATCGGCAGTATGGCAGCAGACAAACGGATACACGCCATCAGCTGGCCTGACAGCACTTCCGTCATTACCATCCGCCGGGGAGAGCAGGAGTTTGTGCCCCGCCACGACAGCATGCTGCGTGCAGGGGATGCTATAGTCGTTATTTTCTCGGGGGAAGATGAGCGCAGCGTGCGCAGGTCATTATCAGAGATATGTGAGATGCCGGAAAACGGGTACTGATTTTTATCTTCTATCGCAGTATTGCAGTATCTGCCGCAAGGCGGGTTGGACCAGCTGGACTCCCCTGTGGATAAGGCCAAGGGTATAAAGCGGTATCAGGGTCGTATTCGCGGATTTCCGGCTGCTGAGGTAACTGGCTGAGAGAAGGGGATCCGAAAAAGGCAAGGAAATACTACCCAAGCAGGCTGTGCACGGAAATGATCTGCTCGCGCGCAGCGCCAACACCGATCGCGGAGATACGGCATCCGGACAATTCTTCCAGCCTGTGGACATAATCCTGCGTAGCCTGGGGAAGATCATCAAACTTCCGGACAGCACTGATATCTTCATCCCATCCCGGCATCTCTTCATATACAGGCTCAGCCTGTGCAAACGCCTCCTGGTCCGTCGGCATGGCAGTATGCCTTGCATCAGCGCCATCCTGCCCTTTGATATCGTATGCGGTACAGATAGGGATACGTTCAAGCCCGGTCAGCACATCAAGCTTGGTGAGCACGATATCGGTAAGCCCATTGACTTCAGCTGCATAGCGGCTGACTACGGCATCAAACCATCCGCATCTGCGCGGCCTGCCGGTAGTGACACCATACTCATGCCCCTGTGCCCGCAACCATTCGCCCTGCGCATCATCCAGCTCAGTAGGGAAAGGCCCTTCCCCGACGCGCGTAATATATGCTTTTGCCACCCCTATCACCCTGCTGATTTTTGTGGGGCCGACACCGGTCCCTGTGCAGGCGCCTCCGGCTGTAGGGTTGGATGATGTCACAAACGGATACGTCCCATGGTCGATATCAAGCATAGTCGCCTGCCCGCCTTCAAAAAGAACGGTCTTGCCCTTATTCAGCGCAGCGTTCAGCACATTCTGCGTATTCGCCACGTACGGGCGCAGGCGTTCACCCAGCCGGAGCAGCTCATCGGTGGTTTCATCCACATCTATTGCCCTGCGGTTATACAGTTTGATAAGCATCTGGTTTTTCTGATGCAGGGAGGCCTCGACTTTATCCCTCAGATGGCCCGGGTGGTAAAGGTCATGGACACGTATGCCTACGCGGTTTATTTTATCAGCGTATGTCGGGCCGATCCCTCTTCCCGTTGTGCCAATCTTATGCTTGCCCAGGAAACGTTCCGTTACCTTATCGATCACACGGCTGAACGGGGCAATGATATGGGCGCTGTCGCTGACCAGCAGCCTGGAGCAGTCAACACCCCTTTCCTGCAGCCCGTCGATCTCCCGGAACAGGACTTCAAGGTCAACAACCACCCCATTGCCGATCACAGGGATGACATTAGGGCTGATGATCCCCGAAGGCAGCAGATGGAGAGCGTAGGATTCATCCCCCACAACTACAGTATGCCCGGCATTGTTTCCGCCGTTAAAACGTGCAACATAATCGACTTCCGTACCGATAAGGTCGGTTGCTTTGCCTTTGCCCTCATCCCCCCATTGGGCTCCAACCAAAACGATTCCAGGCATATACTCCCCTTTGCCTTTATATTTTCCTCTGCCCCTGGTCAGTCCGACAGCCCGGTATCAGAGGCAGAAGTCCGCTTTATTCCAGGGTCCGGGCCGCTCAGCGCAGCGCCTTGCCTGCCGAGCCAAGGCCTGTGCAGGCCTCAATGACCCTGGCAGCCATAGAATCCTCAGCTTCGCGCCCCCATGACCGCGGGTCATATTCAGCTTTATCGCCAATATTGCCATCAATTTTAAGTACTTTATCGTAATTGCTGAACATATGCCCTGCAATGGCACGGGTAAAAGCATACTGCGTATCAGTATCCACATTCATCTTCACTACCCCGTAGGAAACAGCTTCCGCGATCTCTGCGGGGAGCGACCCTGAGCCTCCATGGAACACGAGGAGGAACGGCTTCCCGTCGGGAGCCTCTGAAGGTTGGGGTATAAGACCCCTGTTGATCACTTTCTGGGTCTCGGACTGGATTTTCCCCAGCAGCCCCGGGCGCAGTTTCACGTACCCAGGCTTATATGAACCGTGGACGTTGCCGAAAGTAAACGCTGCCATATAGCTCCCTTTTTCACCCATACCAAGGCGCTGTGCAACCTGGAAGGCATCTTCAGGAGTGGAATACAGCTTATCGTCTATAGCCCCGGTGATACCGTCTTCCTCGCCTCCCACAGCACCGATCTCGATTTCCAGGACAGTATGGGCTTTTACTGATTCTGCCAGCAGCTTCTCGGCAATATCAAGATTCTCCTCGAGGCTGATTGCCGACCCGTCCCACATATGCGACTGGAATGTAGGTTCCTGTCCATGGGAAACCTCATCCTGCTCTATAGCGAGGATAGGCCGCACCCATTCATCCAGATACTGTTTTGCGCAATGGTCCGTATGCAGCGCAACCGTATTATGCGTGTAGTGTTTCGCAACTTCATGGGCATACCGGGCAAGCGCCATTGACCCTGTTACACGGTCATTCACCCTTTGCCCGGACAGGTAGGCAGCAGAACCGACGGATATCTGGATGATACCGTCAGACTGCGCATCAGCAAAACCCTGCAGCGCAGCATTAAGGGTCTGCGTACTGGTCACATTGATAGCAGGATAAGCATAGCCGCCTTTACGGGCAGCATCAAGCATTTCAGCATAACGTTCCGGTGTTGCAATAGTCATGGCTCTATTATCCCACGTCTAACCTACATAAGGAAGGCCGCGAAAGAGGCTTGTTTCAGTCCCTGAGCTCGTAGCCTGCTGCATCCCTGTGCCATGGGCTTCCCGGATTCGAGCAGAGGATTATGATCCCCTCAACAAAGCTCCATATTGCCGAAACGAACGGGCCAATTATGATTATCCACCCGATAACGGTCAACAGCAGCTGGGCGACTGCCTTGCCAGTGTACCCCAGATAAAAATTATGGACGCCGAGGGTCCCCAGGAAAATCCCTAAAAGGCCTGCGGCAATTTTAGAATGAGTCCCTGCCCCATACGGCATCTGCGTGCCATAAGGGCTCTGCGGCGCGTACCGGGGACCGGCATTATATCCTGCATTATAGGGAGAACCGCCCTGCGGCCCATATGAATTATATGTGCCGGAATTGCCGGAACCTGTATAGGCAGAAGGTCCGCTCTGGCCTGGCTGGGGACCTGTACCCGGCTGCTGCTGATAAGCATAGCCTTGCTGTGTATACGGCTGCTGGTAGGAAGCCCCCTGCTGGGGACCCTGGTAACCGTTCTGCTCCCCAGCGTTCTGAGGATGATTATTATTTGCTTCTGACATAGGTTTCACTGTACCAAAATGAGGGGAAGACTGACACGCTGGCCCTGTTGCCGGTGAGGCTCCTCTGCCATGCCCGCTTGCAGTATCCTGCGGATGCTGATATGAACGCCGGCTGCATACCTGACACCGCAATATCTGCAGCCAATATAATCCTCCATATATACTGCTTTATAGCAGCCCCTCTCTGTTCTTTTAGGGGAGGGACAGACCTTTACACACGCAAAGAGGTTATAGTATGGCAGGTTTCTCCAGTGAAAAAGAACGCATGCTGGCAGGCGAACTGTATATTGCCAGCGATCCGGAACTCAAGGAAGACAGCATGCGTAAGCGCCGGCTCGTACACGCAATAAATACCTCTGCATACGATGCTTTCAACGAACGCGAGGCCCTGTTCCGCGAACTGTTCAAAAGCCTCGGCGATGGTGCATTCCTTGAGCCGCCATTCAACTGCGATTACGGCTCAAATATTAGCATAGGCCGTAATTTCTACGCGAATATGGGCTGCATTTTCCTTGATGTTGCGCCTATCACGATCGGCGACAACGTATTCTTCGGCCCACGGGTAAACCTGCTGACACCGTACCATCCCATAGATGCTGAGACCAGGAACAGCCAACTGGAAGGCGCGCTCCCCATCACGATCGGCAATAATGTATGGTTCGGCGGCAATGTGACTGTCTGCCCGGGTGTCGTTATCGGTGATGACGTAGTGGTCGGGGCTGGTTCTGTGGTCGTTAAGGATATCCCGTCCCACAGCGTTGCAGCAGGCGATCCATGCCGGGTGATCCGCGGTATCACTGATAAAGATAAAGAATACTGGCGCAGCAAAGCTGAAGGGTACAGGCAATGGAAAACCGGCCTGTGATGCTGCTGGAGCGGAGACGCCCAAAAAATCTCAAAGCTGAGGTTTTTTGTAAAACTATAATTCAATTCACACAATTAAAGGATATTGAGATGGAAAATTTAAAAAAGGTTTCAGGACTGATAACCCCCCCCCTTATTGCAGGCGTACTTTTGGCTGTTTCCCTGCCGCAAGTAGCATCTGCAGGCACAATAACCGATGATTATCATCAAAATCTCCAGATATTATCCGGATTAAGCGGAAAGAAGGCATCAATTCGAAATAAAGCTGCAAGCCGTGCCAGAAAATATATTGGCCGGGATTATAACGCCGCATACCTGTACGGGAACAAGGATGACCGCGGTGCGTTACACTGCGCCCAACTGGTGTGGGCAGCTTATTGGGTACGGAGCTCATATTGACTTGAATGCTCGAAGCGGGGATGACATAGTATGGCCATGGGATTTGAAAGATTCCTCTAAAGCCGTTACTTATGCCACAGTAAGGTAGAAGCTGCTATGGCTCCGGAACAGCTACTTTACAGATGGCGGGGAAAAGTTGATCTTCTTCTCCGCCATCTGCTAAAAATTAGCTTATTCTTTTCTTTTATCCTTTCGACCGGTTGCGGGCCTGCTCACTCTGAAGTACTATCAGCAGATCAGACAGGTCTGAAAGATGTTGTTGCTGCTATTGCGATCAATCCTGAATATGATAAGGTGCACGACCGCAGAACAGGGTATGTTGCCTTACTCCGTAACAATGGCTCGTATTCTTTAGTCCATACGAAAGGTATGGGCCTGCAAAAATTACTATGGACCAAAAAAGGGCTGTTCTTTTCAGATTATGAAAATGATTATTTTTTCAATAGTAACGGCAGCACAGGTATAGTGACCCCTAACAGAAAAACATATATACAAAACCAGATAATAGAGCAGAAAAATGGGAAACCTCTAGCGACTTTCGATGAGGGATTTGACAACGTATCGGGCAAACTCAAAAATATTCTGCAGGTATTCGATCATACAGACGGAACGCAACCGTATCAAATCATTCATTTCCCCTTTCACGCAGTAGCCTCCTGTGATACAGGGGTTTATGGACTTGATCTGGAAAATCTCATGCTGAACAGCCACGAGCGGCTTACACTACAAAGAATTTCAAGGAAAATCTCCAACGAAAAGGGGCTTTCCATAGCAAATCCTGATGACAGATTTACTCCCGTTTCTGACGACACAATGCCATGTTTTAATAATGTAGTCTATGGTATTGGTATTACCAGCCAGAAAGAGGACTCATACGCTGCCAGTTGGGAGATATTGAAGTGGAATACGTTAACAGGTGAAAATTCGTTTATTCCCATAAAAGAGCCATCAGGGGAAACATTGATAGTGGAAACTTCTGAACCATTTTCATATAAAGCTGCTTCCTTGAATAATGGGATCCTAACATTTATGTTTAATGGTACCGGCACAATCTATCAGATAGAACTATCTACTGGAAAAATTATCAGGACGGTCAGGCCCGACAACGGTAAACATACACACAAGGATCTTCTTTTCCATGAAATGCATCTAACCGAGCGGCATATTTTTACACTTTTCACACCCGTTTCCAAACATAGCCGGCAAACTTCGTTGCGTATCCTTGACAGAAAGACGCTGCGCCAGGTTAAAGAGATACCTTTACAGCGCTCACTTGTTGAACTTTTAAACGGTAAAAATCAACGGCTGTTTCAAACATCTTTTGCGGTAAACCCCAATTACTCATAACTTGCTTCTCTAAACATCTATGGAGCGGATGACGGGAATCGAACCCGCCTTTACAGCTTGGGAAGCTGTCGTTCTACCAATGAACTACATCCGCAGGAGCCCTTTAATGCAGGCCGGATAGCTTGCTATACGGGGCACCGCATCTGGGCAACGGTTATTAGTGTAGCACATGCGCGCACTATGTTTGCTAAAAAACGTTTGCGCGTGTTCCGCTTCTGCGAAGCGCAGCCAGCAGGGCCGGATGGATCACAGCCCGCTGCCCGGTGGCCGGGCCGGTACAGCACAGCATAGCCGCCAGCTCCAAGGACCGCGGGCTAGTGCTGCATATACTGTTCATCAGCAGGGTCCTGCACCGAACTTTCGCCGTACATCTCGCGCTGCATCTCCTCCAGGCGTGCAATACGGTCTTCAGTGGGAGGATGAGTGGAAAACAGCCGGCTCACTGTGCAGGTATTAAAAGGGTTCGCTATCATAACAGCTGACATCGTACGGGTCGCATTCGTCGGGCGCAGAGGGCGCTCCCCTACGCCTGCTTCGATCTTACGCAGGGCATTGGCCAGCGCCTGCGGATCTTCGGTGAGCCTGCTTCCGTCTTCATCGGCATCATATTCACGGGTACGGGAGATTGCCATCTGGATAAGGGATGCCCCTATCGGTGCCAGTACCATAGTCAGGAGTGCCCCAATGGGGTTCCCCCTTCTTCCGCCGTCACGGTCTGACCCGCCGCCGAAATACATCAGGGAGTATCCGAGGTATGTGATCACCATAGACATTGCCGATGCTATGGAGGATGTCAGGATATCGTGATTATACACATGCATCAGCTCGTGTCCGAGCACACCGCGGATCTCCCGGTAATCAAGTATCTGCAGTATCCCCTGCGTGCAGCATACCACAGCATGGCGTTCATTGCGCCCTGTTGCGAAAGCATTCGGCGATTCAGCAGGTGCAACGTATATCCGGGGCATAGGTTTCCCGGCTTTCTGGGACAGCTCGCGCACTATGGCATACAGATTCGGGGATTCGTCTTCTGAAACTTCGCGCGCCCCCATTGCTGCCGTTGCTATCCTGTCTGAAAACCAGTAGCTTCCCATTGTTACAACTACTGCTATAACAACATAATAGGCCAGCGTAGACTGCCGTGCCCCGGTCAGGAACCAGATAATAAATATGACAGCCCACATAAGGCTGAAAAGGAGTATGGTTTTCAACCCGTTTGCGTGCCCATGCACCCGAAATCTTTGATTATTCATAGTATCCTTTATCTTTCAGCGGGTTGGGATCCGCACGAACGCATCACTTCTGCATCGGTAATTTTGATACGGTCCCTGCCCGCTTTTGCCCCTTCGGCTTTTTCGCAGGCATCGATACGATGCCAGGCATCATAATCCAAGGGGCTGATACCGCGTGATGCCAGCAGCTGTCCAATAGTGTCAGGCTTATCAGCACTGCCGGCTCCATCTTCAGCCCTGAGCTGCCCGGCCTGTGCAGCACGTGCCCAGTCCTCAAGGATATTCCCCACAGTTTCCAGCGCATCCGATTTTGTAGACCCTATCAGGCCTACTGGCCCGCGCTTCGCCCATCCGCTCGTATACACAAACGGCAGGATCCTGGGACCGCTGCCTGCCTCCGCGGTATCAGAGGTATCAGGGATATTACCTGAGATAACACGCCCATTTTTATTTTTCAGAGTATACCGTATTTCATCGTAGGGGATACCGCTGATCTCTGCAGGCTTATAACCGATAGCATGGTAGACCGCTCCCACAGGATAGTCGGTATATTCCCCGGTCCCTGCCATAACGCCGTCGGCGGCGGTAACAGTCCGCTCGATACGGACGGCCCGCACTTTCCCGGAATCGCCGAGTATCTGGACCGGATTGGAATTAAAGTGGAGATAGCACCGCTGTTTTGCAGGCTTCCCTTCAAAATCAGTACCGAATCCAGGCCCGGGACCGGCTTCAGCCCCGTCAGGGCCTGCCATATGCTCTGCCAGATCACGTACAGCAAACAGCTCATCTATCATCTGGCGGGTCAGCTTGTCTTTCGATGCCTCACGCATTACGGCATCATCAATATCAAAATCCTTCCGATCAACGATTATCCGGACACCGGGAAGCTTTTCCAGCTCACGCAGCTCCTGTACGGAGAATTTTGCCTGGACAGCTCCGCGGCGCACAAAAACATGGATATCCCTGACCCTGTTTGCGGCCAGCCCGTCATAAACATTCTGGGGAATATCCGTGCCCAGCAGGTCGTCAGGATACCGCATAAGCATGCGTGTAACATCCATCGCTACATTGCCGCCGCCTATCACCGCTACCGTTTCAGCGTCAAGCGGCCACACCGATGGGGCACCGGGATATCCGTCATACCACTCTACAAAACGTGCTGCACCGTATACACCTCTCAGGCTGCGCCCTTCGACGTCCAGCGGGCGGTCGTCAACAGCACCGGTGGAAAAGATCACAGCATCGTAGTATCCCTGAAGGTCTTCAAGCGTTATATCCCTCCCGAATTCGACGTCTGCGAAAAGCCGGATATGCGGGTTGCTGAGCATTTTATCGAGTGCGGCAGTAATGAATCTGATTGCCGGATGGTCCGGGGCAACACCATACCGTACGAGGCCAAACGGGACGGGGAGCTTTTCGAAAATATCAACATACGCTTCGGCGGGAAGCCCCAGATCCGGACCCTTCTGCTGGAGCTGCTGAAGCAAAATATCCGCGGTATATATCCCGGCCGGGCCCGCCCCTATAACGGCCGCACGCAGCGGCCTGCCTGCCATGCCGGCGGTATTCTTATCATCAGTCATAGTTTTTATACTATCCTATACAGTCCCGTTACCATAGAAATCTAGAACAGGAATCCATGCAGCAGGATCCTGCGGCAGAAGCACGGCAGGTATACAGCAAAAGCCAGCCGCCCGGTAATGGGCAAGCTGGCCTTTGCCGGTCCGTTAATCCGTTGCCGCCCTTTCGGCTTATTATGCCAGACGGTTGAACGGATTCCTGCGCCACTTGCGCCGCCTGTGCCGGCGCACCAGGAATACAGTGATACCTGCTATAAGGGCAAGCGCTGCTATAGTCCCTGCGATCACACGGTTGAGTATGCCAGGAGTCCTGGTTATGTACTGCCACCAGTTAGCCGCAATGGTTACATTCCCGTACGTTGTTTCCGTTGCATTCCCCGCACGGTCATAGGCTTTGACCGTAACAGTATGGTTCCCGCCGTCAGCCTGCATCGTATAGCTTGGCGGCTGCGACAGGAAGTCCCTGTTATCCCACGCCTGCACTTTTCTGCCGTCCACATAAAGCTCTACCCGCTCAGTGGCCATATTATCGCGGGCATAAAGGGAAAGGTCATGCGACGGCCCGTAATACACCTGGTTGCTGCTGAGCCCCAGGACTGCCGCAGCCGGTTTCTTCGCATCAACAGCAAAATTGACTTCAGCATCCGCTTTGCGGTTGGGGGACTTGTTATCCATAGTGTTCTGCGCCAAATTCCCGGCCTTATCGGTAGACGTGAGCTGGACCCGGTAGTAGCTGTTGCCTTCAAACAGGGAAGCCGGGAAAGTATATGTAGTCAGCGACCAGCCTTTGTCCTGGCTGTTGTTCACTGAATACTGGGATTTATCCAGCGGCAGGACACGTGAATTTTTGATCAGGTTTGCCTGTACCGAGTTATCATTCAACCCGCTGACGTTGGTCTCGCGGATCACCACCTGCCGGGCTTTCTTGACGTACTTCCCGCGTATGTCCTGCGTGGAATCATCGAAAGAATACACGGACCCGAACCTGTTGACAGAGAATACGACTGTTTTCGTGACCGTATTCCCCGCCTTGTCCTGCGCAGTAGCACTGAGAGTGTAGAAATCGTCGTACTTGACCTCATGCGGGAAATCAGTATAGGTGACATCCTGGGTAGTAGGCGTATTGCGCACTTTCGGATATACATACACCGAAGACCCTTTATTATGCGATGATTTCAGCGTATACGTCGTCCCGTATTCGTCGAGGTTTGAATCCGACGAACTGATCTGAGGCGCTACAGCACCCGCATACGCTGATTTGTCAACGACCCGGGAGATGTCGAGCCTCGGCATCGTCTTGTCAATAATGAATTCAGGCTCCTCCACCTTTTCAGACGCATTGCCGGCAAGATCGGCAGATACGGCTGAGATAGAGTAATGCTCCTCGCCGGTAAAGGTCACCGTAGCAGTGTAGGTCCTGTCCTTGCCTGCACCGCCGTCTTTCACCGCCCATGGGCTCACAGCGGGGGCAGGCAGGGGGCGTCCGTCGTCACCTTTCGCTGTTACAGCGATATGGGTGCTGCCCATGTCCAGGTTGCGGTCAGACACAGTGACGGTTGCTGTCCTGTTGGCGTTATAGTAATTGCCGTTTTTCGACCTGTTATTGTCAAAAGTGAGGGTCAGAGACGGTTTAGTGGCATCAACGATGAACTCAGCCTCATAAGGGTCAGCTGAAAGCCCGCTCGGATCAGTCAGCTGTGCCGACAGCCTCCATTCACCGTCGCTGTCGCACTTGACCTGTGCAGTCCACATATCCTGTCTGCCCGGGACCTGTGTGAACTTCTCTGCGGCCACCGTTGTACTGCCTCCATCATGCCCTACTGTAACGATAGCCCGCTGAGGGTCATTCTGCACGATCAGGTCAAATACAGGGTCGGTCACCGTAACTGTTGCAGTACGGCCTGAAGCATAGTACTTTCCATTGCGCACGGAATCGTTATCGTAGGTAACAGTGATAACCGGCTTTTCGGTCTGCACAATAACGCCGCGCACCCCTTTCTGGGCGATATTGGAAGCATACTTTGCCTCGTTCCTGTCATTTTTGACGAAATCCGAAAGCTTGAATGTGGCTGTATTGCCGGCAAAGTCAGCTATGGTGATATCAGTATCAGCGAATGCCAGCCTGTCCCCATTCTTCTCAAGCGTAAACGATATAGTGTCATCATCTATATTGAGCTTCGGCGTGCTGCTGTCTGCATCGTGCCCGTTATACTTGGTGAATCCGGTTGCATCAGGGTCTATCCCCGAAAGATGGTCTGCCATACCGCTGAAAGTAACTTTCACGGGCCTGTCAGAGAAGAGCCAGTTCCACATCGGATCCCCTGCCGGTTCTACTGCCATCCGCGATATCTTCGGCGCAGTATGGTCAATAACAAATTCGATGCCTTCATCATTGATGCCTTCAAGGAGGCTTGCGGAAACGTGGTATCTGCCTTCATCGCTGACCTTGCGCTCATAGGCTGCTGAAACCGTATTATCATGGGATGTGAACGTGAAATCGGTCAGCGGTATCTCAGACACCTGCGGATCAGCGGAACCAGCCTTTGTGGTAACTTTTACTTTAAGGCCTGTGATCTGCCTGTATGCGTCTATCCATTTATCTGTAACGGTAATGGTCTCAACGACTTCACCCCGGTAATATTTGACGCCGTTATGTTCTTTCGGCTGGGCATTCCCGTCGGAAGGCCGTACGGTGATTGCAGGCTTAAGCGACTCGGCTGCACCATTGTTGACAAGTATAGCGTCATACTGCTTGCTGGCAACGCTGTTTGACAGTGTCTGCCCGTCAGGGTCGGCAACCAGCGGACGTCCTGCCCTGTTGCGCGCCTGTATGGCAATATCAGACAGGTTATAAAGCCCGTCATCGCGCAGTGTCAGTTCATAAATAACCTTTCTGTTCCTGCGTGTGCTGGAAACCTTCCGCAGCCATGAGGAGGCATCTGCCGGTTGAGGGCTGCCATCCAGCGAATCCGCCTTTTTCACCGTAACTTTTACACTTTTCAGATCAATACCGCCGCCGTCATTAACGGTAATCCTGATCTTCGGCTGCGAGCCCCGGATCAGGACGTTAGCCTGCTGCAGGCGTATACTCACCTTTTCGGCCAGATCCCTGCCCGCCTCAGCATGCGGGACCTCAGCAGATATTTTCGGGGTGCCTGTGTCAACAGTAAAATCTGATGTTTTCCCTATATCAGACCCAATGCCGTATTTAACTGTATATGCGGCATCTTCAAAAGAGCCGCCGAGCTTTTCTTTTGCCTTCGACAGCTGTGCGGTAACAGTGAAACTGCCATCCTGCTGCCCGCTGACTGCCAGGTCATCGCCGGAAAGCTGGACCTGGGCGCCTGTGTCATTATTAGCCACTGTAACAGTATGCTTTGCGATCCATGCTTTTTTGAGGTCATCAAGTTTGCTGATATACGTATTGCTGACTTTTGCAGAAGCCTTAGCCCCGTCCAGGCGTGAAGCGGCGGTAATCGTAGCATCATTGTCAACAGTTTTGCCGTCTGCATCTGTTACATTGAGCGATATGCCTTTATCGGTATCTGTAAGGAGGAAGGAGCTGACGCCGCTGCCCTGCAGCGATTCTGTGGCTTTCACGGACGGGTTCTGCGGGGAGGACTTGCTTTCTACTATAAGGCTGGACAAAGTTTTAACCACTGTTCTGGGTTTCCGGGCAGAATCCGTGTAGGTAAGGGTGAACCGTATATCGCCGAATGCATAGATGCCTTCATCATCCAGCCCGAGCCGGAAGGTTTTTGTATTATCCCCATCAGCTTCCTGCCGTACTTCATCCATAGGGACAGTACGCGGCTGGTCCGGGACTTTATGCTTATTGCCCTCACTGTCAACAGTTGTATACTGATACCGCGCAGCCACGCCGACCAGCTTCGAAGCCCCCGACACGGTAAGTTTCAGTTCCGAATGCAGGGGTGAGACCAGATATGCCCCTACAGCATTATTCTTATCTGCCATCGAGTACGAGACTTCTGTGACCGCAGGTTCATCAGGCGCTGCATACGATGCCGGCGCCGGGGGCGCCAAAATCCCAAGGCCGAGCACTGCACCCACGATCACGGCTGCACGCAGGAGTATCTTTTTTATCTGGCTGATCTGTTTGCTGTTCATTATCCTGTTCCTTAATCTTTGTCTTTTCTCTATTTACTCAGAAGCGGCGGCCTCTGTCCCATCAGTCCCATCAGAAGTATCATCCGAAAGCGGCGGATCCTGTATCCTGACAACAGTCCCTGCTTCACTATCAGGGCCTGCAGGCCGCACAGGCACGCCGATAACTGTTTCAGATTCATCGCCCGTATCCCTGTTATCATCAGGGATGCTTGTCAGCGCCTCATCATCGGAGAGGGAAGGGCTGGGGAAACTTTGCCCGGTTTTAGCCACGCGCATCTGGATCAGGCTGTGTTTCCCGCCGGAAGAACCGGTTCCCGATCCCCTGCTCCCTGACCTGGATGAAGAATCCGTGGCCTCTGCACGCCACAGTGCATGGCGCGCACGCCTCAGGCTGGAGATCTCACGCTCAGCCGTCTTTCCGCTCAGACGGTTGTACACTATCCTGATCTTCAGGACGAAGAAGAGGATAACGGCAACAACTGCCAGGACTGCGGCAAGGCAGAAAAGGACTATTGCTATCGTATGCCAACTATCGGGCCTCATTATTACCTACTTTCCTGGCGTCGACGAAGCCATCAATAATGGACTGCCTGGTATTGTTTTCCTGATTGAGGATAGCCTCTTTCAGTTCATCCGTGGCATGGGAAGTCGTTGAAGTATCCTTCGCTATCGCCATGCACCGCTCAGCAAGCGCAAGCATGCGGGATTTGTCGATCTTATCCGCACGGAATTTACGTGTATACGTGCTCAGGACGTTCTGGACGAACTGGGAAACGTAAAGGCGCATAACTTCGTTGCTTTCATTCTGCACGGTATTTACAAGCTGTTCAAGCTCCGTGAAATAGCCTCTGAATTTGCCCCTATCCGTACCCTGGACTATCTCAGGGACGACCTGGGTATTGAAAGCTGCAATATCTGCATAAGTCTGCGCCTGCTTCTGATACTTGAATGCCCCTGTATCGGCCGCATCGCGCATCCACTGCTGCGAATAACGGATCCGTTCGTACTGCAGGGAAATGGGATCCGCCTGCGCACTGCCAGACTGGGAATCCGCATAATAGAACCAGTACAGCAGCCCTGTGTCATAGCATAGCTGGGCCCAGCGGATTTCATCTGTTTTGAGGACCCCCTCATTGGCCCGGACCGCATCCGTGTACTGAACAGCTTCATCGGGCGTGAACTTCCCGTCAGCCCTGTACCGCTTAAGCATCCCCTCGAAAGGTTCTATGGACTTCGGGCGGAGTGCGGCAGCCTTTTTATAGAAATTTACCGCTTCAGCTTTCCGCGGCTCCTGGCGTGCTGCACCCATCCAGTAGTCAAAACTGTTATTCCTTGTGATAGCTTCTGCGCCCAGCGCCCCGAGGCCCAGCACAGCACACAGGACAGAAGCCGCCAGGACTGCTACGAAGGAATACCACTTACGTTTAAGTGCCCTGATATGTGCGTCATCTTCCTCTTTGTAATGCCTGAGCGCATAAGCGAATTCTGCACAGCTCTGATACCTTTTATCAGGATTTTTATCGATAGCCCTGTCAATGACCTTTTCAAGCCCCTCAGAAAGTTCCGGCCGGTACTGCCTGATCGGATAGACCTGCTGAGTAGGGTCAACCCCTGTAAGGAGGAAATGCAGGGTCATGCCCAGCGAATACACATCGGAACGGGCATCTGTAACGGCACCTTTACTGAACTGTTCGGGCGAACCGTACCCGGGTGTCCCCAGGTTGAGTATCCCCTGGGCGGCCTCTTCCGCTGAGTGGACAGGCTTGCCTGAAATATGCGCGATACCGAAATCGATCAGCATAACAGTACCGTCAGGCTTAAGCATAACATTGGACGGTTTCATATCTGAGAAAACGACAGGGGGCTTACGGCGGTGGATATAGTCAAGCACACTGCACAGCTGGATACCCCAGTCAACGACTTCCTTCTCGGTGCACTGCTGCTTCTCGCGACGCACTTCACGCAGGGTTCGGCCCTCAATGTAATCCATGACTACATAAAGGCTTCCATACTCGTCAACAAGGTCAACGATGCGGGGGATCGCAGGATGGTCAAAGGCTTTGATAAGGTTGGCTTCCTCTACAAGGCTCCGGACAATTACCTCGCGTTTATGCTTGTCTTCGACATTGCGGATTTCCTTAACAGCCCACTGCTTGTTAAGGGTCTTGTCTATTGCCAGGTAGACAGTAGACATTCCGCCGGTGCCGATCTGTGCGATGATACGGTACCGTCCGCCGACTATGTCATTTTCACGGGTCATAATGAATCCTCTTCACTTCTTGTCCCATTAATTATTGTGCCGCTTTTGGCTGGCTGTTTTCAGTCAAAAGTTATTACTACTTCAAATTCTACATCAGACAGCGAAAAAGTCGAACCGCTCCGCAAAACTGTCCTGCCACCTGAGGGCAAACGAACCCCTTTTACAAAGGTACCATTCGGCGAGTTATTGTCAATAAGGGCAAAAGCATCTGCGCTAAGATACTCAAGTATTGCATGTATCCGGCTCATTGTAGCCTCGCCGCCCATATGGATATCCGCTGTTTCAGAGCGCCCGATAGTCGCCCTCAGTGCTTTCATGCGGACTGTATAGCCATCGCGCTGCCGTATTACGGTAAAGACCGGAATATGGACAGGAATGCTGCCGGGCTGATCCGCAGGGGGCTCTGCCTGCCGCGGCTGCGATGCCTGCGCTGGTGATACCTGCTGCGGCATTTGCGGATACGCCAACGGTGTCTGCGGGGCCGCCTGCGCAGGCATACCCGACGGAGAGGCAGGCTGCCGGAGCGGCTGAGCCTGCACTGCTGCGCCTGAGGCGTACAGGCCAGGCTGCTGCTGTACCATCGGCTGCGATTCCTGCAGGCCGTATAAGGATGACTGCCGGGAATACTGCTGTACCGGACTGCCCTGCGCCGCTCCTGCAGAAGCCTGCGCAGTGCCCTGCCGGGCAACAAGCTGCGATGAGCTTGTGCTGCCCGCCTGGGCAAAACCTGCGCCCCCTGCGGACGGCATCATCGTCAGCAGCGCTGAATCCACAACCGGAGTATATGCATTATCATCTTTCCGTGATGTATCAGGTACCCGGGAAACTTCTTTCACAACAGACTCGCCTAAAGAGCCGCGCTCCACAGCACCATTTTCCCCAAGGACGGTCCCTACAGGATCCCAGCCTGGCCCTTGCGCAAAACCGTCGGCCGGCACAGAGGCAGCGGGAGGGGCCGGCAGAGGAGGCTGCAGCTGCATCGCCTGTGCTGCCGGCTGCCGGTTCTGCGCAGCGGTACCCATATCAGGGCTGAGGAACTGCCCGGAGGACATACCCGCCTGCGCTATCACCCCTTTTTTCACCATCCAGTCCCGCAGCGTAACTGAAGAGAATATCGGATTGCGCCGCACATAATCACGTACGATCTCAACATAAATATTCCCATCATCATTAGGGAAATGTACTTTTGAAGCATCACTGAGATACATCAGCAGGTCGTTGGCAGTCGGATGCCCCGGCGCAATTCCGTGCGCAGGGACAATGATATACACGGGATGCGGCACAGGCTGGCTGATATAAATATATTTTTTATCCCACAGCACACTTTCCGTAGGCGCTGAAGCCTCAGTACATATATCGGTGATGTCTGCCACGGACCGGATAATATCCTGGTACTGTCCGACAGATATCTTTGCCTCCATGAATTTCCTGATTTTCATGCAGCCGGTAATATCATAAAACAGGACAGCAGAATCGCCTTTTATCTGATATTTGAAAGGCGGCAAAAAGGGCAGATCTGTATGCTTCAGCCGTTCCGCCAGCGCATAATTAAGGGTCTCCCGGCCGGTCAGAGTGACACGTACTGTCCTGGCCTTTGTATGCCAGTCCCTGACAACTCGAACTTTCATGATGCTGTCCCCCTAACGCCCTTTACTGCGTTATATCTTCCTGTATGCGACAAGTAGCATGATATATTGCCATCTGTGTTTTTGGTGTGCTGGTTGGGTTTTACAGATCAAGCAGCGCAGCATAATGCGCGTTGATACCCGCCGGCATACAATCAATAGACATAATTATATCGTGTCCCTCCACATTCTCCACCGTAACAGGATAATACCGCGACGCATGCTCCTGAACCGCATCCACCAAAGCCGCCCTGTCAGCATGGGCAACAGACGCATCTGTCTGCCCCTCATCCACAGCAATATCATACACAACCGCCAAATGCCAATCCACAGAAGGATCATCATACCGAAACTCATACGCAGCAATATGCCCATACGGACGGGGAACCTCCACATAATTAAGCAGATACCGGTTACTCCCTGAAGCAAAAGGCCCATACCCCAGCGGAACCCAAACCTTCTGACGGAAACAATACTCCTCAAACTTATCCTTCAACGGCACAAAATGAAAAGCAGCATGACGGTCCTGCACCTGGGCATAACTGCCGCTCATAGCATTCCCTACACTATACAAAAAACGCCCACCCAGCTGACGGGCAACCCCCTTCGCCTTCTTCGCCCCATTCGCAACACGAACACCACCGCCACCAGACCTCCGAGCAGCACGAACCCCAAAAACCACAGCAACGGCTGCCCCACCAATTACAATCGCCATGATGATGCCCAAAAGTATTGCAGCCCATGCGGGCAAAGGCTGTTCCGCATGGTACGAATATTCAGTATGATAAGCGAGAACCATAATGCCTCTTTCCATTTCAAATAATCTGCTGTTTCATCTATTTTATAAAGTCCAGAAAGTATCCCTGAAAGCCTTCGCCTGTACTTCCGAAACCCCGAAAGCATCCAGCACGTAAAAACCATGCCTGCCTAAAACAACGGCACGGTAAACAGTTACTGAATTGTCTTCAGCCATCGAAGTTGCATATGTTACAGCTGTACGGCCGCCAATATTAGTGTAGGCAGTTCTATCATCACTAATGCCGAGGAGCCTTATATAATTACGTAAGACTATTCTTTTTCGCTGCTCAGTAAAAGTATCCGTATCTGCATCATCATCAGCGGGGAAATGGGCATACGACGCAGATTTCACCATATTGTTATCATCAACGATCGCGTAGCGGTTGTAACTGCCGCCACTATCCTTATACATATCTTTGATGGGGGTTCCGGGGAAATAAATAGAAAATCCATACTCTTTAGAGATAAATTTCTTCCACCCCTTCGGGGCATTGACAGGAGAACTGGAAACCGGGTGCGGCGATCCGATAGAAAACCTCACACTGCACGCACCCAAACCAGCAAACAACGGCAACGAAACAAGAACCACCAATATTCTCGCTAACTGCTTCTTTAACTGCAACTGCTTCTTCATAATATTTCCAATCTATAATTACTGCTTATCCTGTCCAACCGTCTAAACCGCTGTTAAAACAACGAAAACACATGAAGACTATAGGATCCGCCACGAAATAATTTATAATATAAATTTATATATTCCCTGTATATTCCACCGAAAAAAACGACGCGCAGAGACATTCAACCCTTCACAATGGATTATATCTGCGGTTCTGGTGAGGATTCTACAGTATACGGAAAGTATCCCTGAAAGTATTGGCCTGAGCCTCAGACACGCCAAAAGATTCCAACCCATAAAGGCCTTTTGTGCCGAATACAACGGCCCGTCGGAGGACGAGTGACGAGTTTTCTGTAGCATGAGAAACATATGTAAACGCAAGATACCCGTCAATTGTGGTGAAAGCAATATCGCTCTCCTCCAAGCCGATCAACTTTGCAAAATTAGTAAGGACTTTCTTTTTCTGCGCTTCATTGAATTTTTCTGCATCTGCCTTCTGGGAGGAAGAAAATCCCGTAAAAGATACGGAATAATTAATATCCTCACCGTCGCCAAGGGTTGAATACCGTATATAACTGCCGCCGTTATCCTTATAAGTATCCCTCTCAGGAGTTCCCGGAAAATAAATGGAATACCCTAGCTCAGTGGAAGTGAATTTCTTCCATCCCTTCGGAGCGCGGACAGCCGAGCTGGAGGATGGCGAATTAGGGGTAAATGTTATGCTGCACGCGCCCAATCCTGCCAGTAGAGCTACAGATGCTGCAGCAGCATATACTTTAATTAAAGATTTTTTCATTTTTCCTCCGAAATTCATATATAACTTAATACCCTTTGTCAGGATACACAAGTTTCCTGATTACTTTCTGAATTTGATAGAAGAGACTAATCCTGATTATTCCCGATTCCCAGCGGCTCCGAGGGGAGGAGGAAAAAGAGCGGAGAAGGAGAAAGGAAAAGAAAGAGAGGCGAGGCGGAAGGATCCTGATAACAGCTGGCCTGGGAGCCTGCAATTACTGCATACCCTCAGGCCAGCCAGCACATAATTTCCGTATACTTCGGGAACACCCTTATATGCTTCGTCCTATCCTTTACTTTTCTGCTATGCGGATTGATGACAGGAAGCCATGGATCTTCTTCAAATCCTCAGCAGCACCCTCACCAGCAACCGTAGAATGAAAACGATACACATCAGCAACACCATCATGACGGACAGTCAACACCGCCAAAGAACTCGCCAACGGACCAATCTCATGATCATACGTATACTCAATAACACTCCACTCCTGACCCAAATCATTAACACCAGACTGCTGGCCAGTCACATGGGAATTCTTCAACGAAGCAACATACTCCGACATCTCCCCCATAATCACATCACCAGCAATATCACCAGAACGACGATCCAAAGCCACCACAGTATTAGGCGAAAACACCTCCTGCGGATGAATAACACAAAACAGCACATGATCAGGATGCGTCACAGACCACCCCTCCGGAATCTCAAACGAAAACCCCGGAATACCCACTGTCTCTTTACTCGGAAAAAACAACATACAAACCTCCAATACAGTATGCGTTATCAGTTATATTTTATACTTGTGTTCTGATCAGCTCCGATTAGCTGAACAATCCCTTGAAGAAATGTTCCCCTTCGTCAACTATGGAGCCTACATCAAGGCTTATTGTCCCGTGGGCACCGGCACCTACACCAAGAGTACCGCTGGCTCCGGCGCTGACAGTCAGCTTCCCGTCTTTAAACGTAATACCGGCATGGCCATCGGCGCCTATACCGGCACGGGCAGAAGCATCACCGGAAAGCGAAAGCGGACCAAGGTCAACCTGGCCGCTGGCCTCAGCCTTCGCACCGGCAAAGGCTTCACCGCTTACAGAAGCACCAACCGACCCGTCATCACCCTTACCAACTGTTGCCTTGCCGTTAGCTTCCGCACCGGCAAAGCCTTCAGCATGGCCGGAAGCACCAACCCCGCCAAAGGGAAGGTCTTCTCCAAGGTGAACACTGCCATCGGCAGAAACCGTTGCTCCGGCAGAAACTGAAGCTTCCCCGGTTAATCCATTGGGACCTATGCTTCCGCTCGCACTGCCCTTGGCAGAAACGTCAAATTCCGCTTTGCCCGTAGCACTGGAACGCATACCCAAAACACTGCCATGTGCACTTGCCTCCCCGGATGCATTGAATAGGGTGGCTGTCCCTGAAGCCTCACCTTTAATGGACATGTTCCCATTTTTATCTACGGTTATGCTCCCGCTCTTGGAACCATCCGTGCACAGTTTTTTAGTACCGCCATGGGCATCGAAACTGAAGTTATCAGCAAGCATCTGGGCAGTCTCCTGCTGGGCGGCTGTGGTAATCTCAGGGGTAACAAATTCACCGGAAAATTCAGAAGAGTATTTGCCGTCAAAATCGCTGACAGCCGTGCTGAATGTAGTCCACTTCGTTTTAATATCGCGGTATTTGGTGGCCTGATCAGTAGTGTACGTGTGCACATCGTTAAGGGAAGAAATAATAGTGTCCCGTTCCCCCTGCTCATTATCAAGCTCACTGGCACGCGTGACGAAATTATTTGCTTCTGTAGCGAACGAATCAGCAGAAGTTGCCGCATCCTCAAGGCTGTTGCCAAAATTGCTGTCAGGATTGCACTTAACCTGCTTTTCATCCTGAGGGCTGGTCCCTGCTTCTGTAAACACGTCCTTATACTTAGGCTGCAAAGAATCAGTCGCGTCCGAAGCCGCGTTAGACAGGGAGGTTGCAAAAGTGCCGTATGCAGTCTTGAAGCTGTTCATTTTAATATCTGCAGCATTATAGCTGGTCTCAGCCTCCTGCGCCCATCTGCCGTCCTGCCCCTGCAAAGTTTCAATATTCTTCTTCCGGGCATCGCTAAATTTAGTTTCATAACTGGTTTTAGCTTCAGTGACGGAATCTGATACCGACTTGATATTATCCGTATTTATACGAAACATTGTGGTACTCCTTTCAATAAGATCTGTTAGCTGATGATGCCCAGTTACTTATGCTTGCCTGATGAACGGCGTGAACTGGTGCTTCCATGCCCCGGATAAGTCGTACTGTTGGATTCGCTGCGGGTTGAAACTTCCCCGTCCGGACCGCTGGTGCGGGTAGTCCTTGAGGTGGAAACATTTGTTTCCCCAGTTCCAGGGTTATGCGTATCTGTGCGCTCCTCAGAAGTGGAGTACATACCATCATTGTCACGATATGTACGGGTTTCACTGTTTTTCTCCTCAGTAACATTCCCATTCTCGTCGTACGTGGTCGACTTCTCCTTCCCTCGGTGGGCACCGCGAACGATTGTGTTCCCATCGTCTTCGTAGAAGGAATTCTTGCCATCAGAAGAGCTGAACTGGTAAGAGAGCTCCCCGTCAGCATTCGTGAAAGTAGTGACAGCATTAGTCAGGGCAGTAGAATATGTAGTCAGCGCGGTTTTGATACCGTCAGCAGCTGTAGCAACCTGGCCGATCCGCGTAACAAGGGCATTGTACGCGGCGCCTTCGCAGCCTGACAGGGTATCTGTCAGCCCCTGGGTATCAGTGCCCAGGGTACCTATATCATCTGCCTTTGTTTTGAAATCCCCGCCAGCCTCGCTGACCTCCTCCGGCTTTATGGCGATCGTGCTGGAGGTCTTTCCTTTTGATCCCGTTGAGCCGCCGCTGCTTTCGCCGCCGCCTGACCCGGAGGAACCCGAGGACCCTGATTCTCCGCCTTTTGCTTCTGAACTGGACATATCTTCTACCTGCTTTCATTATTGTTGCTGGTTGTTAACAGCTTCCGCCGTTAACGGTTACAGCTGCATATAGAAATATTTCCCTATGCTAATCCTGATGATTATGCTGTACCCTATATTTTTGTTTCACTATCGATAAGATCAATAAGTTTTATTACTGTCAGAGTGTTACCTCCTTAAGCTACCGGCCTTGTGAGCTGCCCACCGCATGCAGCCGTTTACGGCAACAGCCGCACCTACTCAGCAGTGGTCAGCTGGTCAGAGAGGTCATTGATCTGAGACTGGGTCGAGCTCAGCTGCGACTGTTTTGAATCCAGCGAATTCTGTGCTGTGTCCCGATTTGTTGTTGCAGTGGTCAGCTGGTTCTGCAGGCGGGTAATAAGCGACTGGACAGCTGTTTTAACAGCGGAGATCTTCGTATCGATATCGCTGTTATGCTTCTTCAGAGCCTCACCGACTGTGGTATCGTCAACCGCTGTCTGGAACAGATTCGCGCTGGTATCCAGATTAGTTGAAAGATTAGTCTTTTTCGTTGTAAATGATGTATCGACATCATTAAGAAACGTTCTCGCAGTGGTGAGCTTAGCGTTGATTGCAGATATTTGGCCATTCAGGTCATTTACCTGCGACTGGAGGCCTGAAACTTCTGACTGCAGAGTGCTTCTGCTGCTTGCCAGATCATCAATTTGTGCCTGAATCTGCTGGTTATCCCCCATGGAAGTACCCTTTCTCTTTTCTTACAGATTCTATTCTTTCACGCTCTATTATAACAGGGAATCCTTACAATCCACAACGGTGTGGCTAAGATTTTATCAAAAACAGGGCGCGGGGCTACGCCGTGCAAATCAGCGTATGCGTAGGAATGCCGTTCTTAGCGTTGCATTGAGTTGAGTTGCCTTGGTTCCAGCTTCTTGCCGCATCGTACCAGCGTACTAACGTACAGCAGCATTATGGTCTGCCTGTTCAAGGGCATCGGCAGCGGCAGTGATATTTTTCTTATCAGTATCGATCAGTTCATGCCATGACTTCATGAACCCTTTCATCTTTTCAGCAATGTTACCGTCATGTACACGGTTGCCTTCAACTTCCCCGGAATCGGACAGCTTCTTCGTTTTCAGGCCGGTAAAGGTATCCTCGCCGTCACCCAATTTATCCCTGGCAACAGCTGCCGCAGCTGCACTTGATTTAATGGTCCCTTCCATTGCGGATCTCCTTTATATACTTAATCTTTATATACTTAATTCTATATTTTAATGTTTTGTTTGCATGGCTATGTATAAAGCAGATGTTGCCAGATTAAGGTGCTAAAGTTCCCCCTGACCGTTTCCTGCTGTCAAATTCTTCATCAAGGGAACGGACAGCATGGCCATACGCGATATCCTCATCTGCCATCTCATCGCGGACACCCTTTATTTCAGAGGCCAGCCTCCCTTTCTCCTCCTCAGCCTGGACCATGAGTTTATGCAAGTATGCCTCCATTTCGGTGATATCGCTGTTGAATTTAGGATCAAGGACTCCCGTAGCTATCTGTTCGCGGAGGGAATCCATATCACAGCGGAGCCTGTAGGCTATTTCATCACTAAGCTGATCTATATTATTGGATATCCTTTTGCAGTCTTCTTCACGCTCCGACAGGCTTTCCATCTTTGCTGCATACTTCTCATGCAGCAAAGCGAACCGCCGGTTATGCTCTTTTTGAAGTGTTTTATCCATAGTTTTTGTCTCCAGTATTCATCAGCCTTACCTTTACTTTTTTAGCTGCAATAACCATTACTGTTTATACTCATCCACTCACCTACTTCACCGCCGAAGCAAACGTATAATCCTTATTTATACATAATACACATAAGTACTGCAGTGCTATGCCAGCATTAGCCTTGCTCCGGTGGTGAGCAGCCCCTGCTTCACTAAGTTCCGATAGTTTTCTTTTGGGTTGAGCATAATGCCCTGCGTGTCCCCGGGCTGGCGGATCACCAGATCGCTTTCCTGGCTGTCTTCATAAAACTCAGACTCAACCGAAGCCAGGATGGTAGAGATAAGCCTTATGGACTCTTCTACCGTTGACTCCTCAGGGACGCGGAACTCGTAGCTTTCCCCGGTTGCAGGCAGGAGCACGTTAAGGATGATATATTCATTCATTGTTCTTCTCCAGTACTCATATCTGCCGGCTCTCCATTACCGGTATGCACGGGGGCGGCTGCACCCGCAGATGCAGCATGCCCTGCGCCGGCAGATACAGATGCAGCATTCCCGCCGGGGATAATATCAGCAATACTTACGCCGGCAGCAGTCCCGGTACTGGTGTCGGTACTGCCTTCGGCATCCTGATGGATAAGGCGGATGCCGTACCTGCCGCCCCTGTAGAATACCCAGCCGTCGGTCTGGGCCTGCGCCTGGTTCATTTCAGGGGGCATATGCGTATTCGGGAAAATCGACTGGGTCTTGATGCCTTCGCCTACCCACACACCCTGCGGATTTGCGCGTATAGCCTTCATCCACGGTTCATAGACGTTCTCAAGCCGCCAGCGTTCCAGGACGAAAACAAAATTCGTCGTATCCCTGTATTCGTCCCGCTCAATATACCCCATCAGATTATTTTTAGTTTCAGCCGGCAATTTAGCGAAAGTTGAGAGAAGATCAGTAAAAATTACCGTAGCTGGGGAAATCTTCCCTGAAATCACCTGCTGTACCCGCATATCGATATCTGTAATATCAGAAGCAAGATGGAAATTCTCAGCATCTTCGGGTACGCCTTTGACCATATGGGAAGGGTCAATAACAAGGGAGCCCCTTGCAATACCTTTAGAGATAAGCGCAAAAGTGGCACTCAGGGCAGTAGCGCAGTATCCCAGGGCTTCAGCATCATTACCTGTAATAATGAATGATGGCGACTTCCTTCCGTCAACAGTGAACGGATAGACCTGCTGCTTGTCGTATCCAAGCGGGATATCCCGTTCCTGCCCTACGGCATCGCCCACGAACATATCCGGTGTAACGAACTGCGGCAGGCGCGGTATGGGGACCGCCTCAGTCTGCAGATCATCATTATTATCAGAAGCCAGCTCCTGGCAGCGCTCCCGTATTTCACGGCCTGTACCGGCATCAGCAGCCTGGTACTCGTGTTTCTCATCACTCTCCAGGAGGAGCCCGCGCAAATAATGCTGCGGCGGCGTGACCCCGGACATACTTCCAAAGACGCTGCCGTACTCATCCACATTGTTGAAAGCTGTCACAAGCGACATGCCGAACAGTGCCCTCAGACGCCAGCCTACCTGATTGAAATTCGCCGAAGTCACAATGAAGTGGATACCGTAGCGCGGCCCTTCATGGGCTATATCAGTGAGCATGTCAGTAAACTGCGGGTATGCCTCATTGAAAGCAGCTATATTCGTTAAAGCGACAATAACACGCGGCATTGGTTCGCGCGGCGCTTGACTGCCGGAGGTATCCGTCTGACCCGACGGCACGTTTTTCTGCTTACGGTACTCAAAAACATAGTCGTCATACCTTTCGCCAAAAGCATTGAGGACCCTGCGCCTGTGGGCGATTTTCCTTGAAATAAAATGCATAAGGCTAGTCACCTGCTCACGGTCATCTATAACCGTGACCCCGCCGACCTGCGGAGCCTGGTTGAAAGCGGTAAGCCCGCCGTCGCCCATATCCATGCCGTAGATATTGACGTCTTCGGCGCTGTAATCCCTTATAAGGGAATCAAAAACGGTTGAGACAATGCTTTCTGTACCATATGACGTCTGGCCGTAAATAATAAGGTTATCGGCTTTGCCGAAGTCAACCGCCAGAAGATGCTGGTTCTGCCGTGACGGGTCGTCAATAATACCGATTTTTGCCACGCAAGTATTGGTATCAGGCTCTTTAGCGGAGGTTTCGCTGATGGCGCCCTGGTACTGGCTGCGAAAATCGTCTACTGTTATCTGGTCCGGGAGCGGATCCAGCCACAGCTGTTCTGCATGGATATCCATATCATCTGCCGTTTCGCATATCTGTTCCAGGACGGCATCAAGTTCAGTCAGCCGGGAAGCCTCCCCGGAAGTCTGAGGTTTCAGCGATGCAAGCGCCTCAGCAGTGTTTCCGATGAGGGTAACCATATCATCATGATGTTCCTCAAACTCCTGATGCGGGGTATACCGCGTCCCCGTGTAAGCGCTCTGCCCCTGGGCAAAATAATCATTAAAGCCGACCAGCAGATAGAAACGCCCGGGGTTCTTCAGCTCTGCCGCATCGGGCCGCCTGATCATTTCCTTGGAATCGGGGCCGTCCGCAACTTTCAGGGAAACCTTGAAGCGGGAGTTGCTCCATATCTGGTCATTGACTACACCGGATGGTTTCTGCGTTGCCAGTATAAGATGGACTCCAAGTGAACGGCCGATGCGTGCTGCAGAAATAAGCTCGTCCATAAAGTCGGGCTCCTGCTGCTTCAGTTCAGCGAACTCATCGGCTACGATGAACAGATGCGGCATAGGGTCTTTGACTACACCCTGGCGGTAATAAGAGAGATATTTATAAATATCCATCGTTGGTTCGCCGGTAGCCTCACGCGCAACGTTGAAAAGTCGCTGGCGTTTCTGCAGCTCGCTTTGTATGGCAGACAGGGACCGGTTGATCGCTGAACCGTCAAGGTTGGTAATAGTCCCGGACAGATGCGGCAGTACGAAACGCCCATTGGCGAATGCACCTGCAAGGCCTCCACCCTTATAATCGATGAGCACAAAAGCAGCCTCATCAGGTGCATAATCAAGCGCCATAGAAAGTATATATGTAATAATGAACTCAGATTTGCCGGATCCTGTAGTCCCTGCTATAAGGCCATGCGGCCCGTGGGAATCCTCATGGAGGTCAAGGATAAAAGGCTGCCCGTGGGCGCCGGTACCAATCCGGGTGGCCAGGGTACGGCTGGCATCATGCATGCGCCACCGTTCAGCAACATTCAGATCACCGACATTGCCCACTTTCTGCATATCCATATAGCTAAGGGATGTCGGCAGTCCGACATCCTTGGTCCCCACCTGACGCATCCTCACGCCGCTGAGGGCAGAAGCATACTTTTCGCTCTCGGCCGCGCTGACCATGATGTCGCAGATGAATGCCCTGGATGTCCCGTCCACATCATCCCTGTAGAAGAAAGATGATGTAGCGCCGGTCTGCCGGGCCTCCTGCGGATCTATAATATTGACTACTGTTGCGCACTCGCTGGGCAGGTCGCTCAGGGTATCGGCATTAAAGATCACTGACAGCCCGAGATCATTGCCCGCATGCATCCACTTTGCCAGGGCCGGGGACCGTGATGCCAGATCACGGTCAGTGCAGAAAACAACATAATATGTCCCGGGGAAAACAGTATCCTGGCTGCTCCTGGTATGTGCGGAACGCTCATCATAAAGCTTCTGGAGGAAGCGGTCGACCCGTATCATATCTTCAGATTCGCAGGCGAGGAAACGCGTATCCCTGTCGTCGGAGAATGTGTGGGGCAGTCGCCTGGCAAAATCCCATTCCCCTGAATCCTCTTTATCGCCAATCAGTATGATCTTGACATCGTCATAAGAATACAGCCCGCTGAGCTGGACCATAAGGCCTCGCAGTACAGGCCATATCAGATTCCTGGTGCCGACGAAACCCACTGTACGGTCTTTTTTCAGATCAAGGGCAATGGGGACATCTGAAACCGCAGGACGGTTTTTACGCATTTCAGACACCCTGTCGGAAAGGATATCGCTGTCCAGTGTGAATTTGTTTTCCGGATATTTGATTTCCGCCTTCAGCTCCTCGCTGCCGACCCCAAGCCTTAATTCCATAAAATCACTGTGCGCTGAACTCCGGTTCATCAGTTCCGGTGACCTGCTGTAAGCGCGCTGCATAACAGTTTCAGGAAGGACACGGTTGCTGCGGAGTATAGCTGCCTGCAGCCCGCTCTCCCGGCGGAGTTCCGCCTCAACACGGTTCAGGTAATCCGTAAACCGGTTAACACGTTTTTCTTCAGCTTTCTTCCTGCGGTGCTTATCGTAGAAATTGCTGATAACAGGCCATACGATCATGCCTATGACCATAGCGCCCGCCATCGCAATAGTTGGCAGCACATTCATGATATTTTCCCCCGACCTCAGACGGGATATCGATGCAACTGCCATAAAGACTGATGCCAGGCCCATCATAAAAGAAGGCCCTATCTGCATGATCGCGGGGCTGGTTTTTTCCCCTTCTTTCGTGGGCGGCGCATCCAGCTTGAAAACACGTTTATGGATATTCTGCATCAGGCGGGGTGCCGGGAAGAAATTGCTGCCATCGTTATCTTCCTCATCTATATCCGTATCATCATCCTGCGGCTGGGGGCTGGATGCGTAGATATCCTTGTGAGGCAAAGGCCGCAGGGACATTGTCCTCTCGCTGGCTTCCAGGCCGGAAGGCTGGTTGATGGTGATGAACCTGTCCCCTATCCCTATTTTCAGGTCTGCCAGTGAAATAACATCGCCAACATTCAGCTTGTAGGCTACCTGCGTTGAAACAGGTACCCCGTTGATATACAGCGGATCGCCTCCCGCACGCAGCTGGAGCATGAAATGCCTCTCCCGGAGCTGCAGGGTAAAACTGTCTGATGACACCAGCGGATGGGAATACTGCATATCGCTGTCCGGCGAAGAACCGAACCTGACAGCCTGATCGGAAGTAAAAGCAACTTTCTGATAATGCCGCATCCCTCTTGTAGACCGGCGGATATAAATACGTGAAGGCTGAGGGAGGGCAGGCTGCTGGCCGGAACCCGACGAAAAGCCGGCCGGAGCATCACCTGCTGTGTATATAGCGGTATATACAGCGCGTTTGGACGGGTCTATGGCAAACTGATGCTCCGAAGCCTTATCCTGCTCAGCATGGCCAGCTGCAGGATTGCTGTCCAGCTGTCTGAGCTCATACCCTTTTTCTGCGGTGAGCACGGCACCGGTACGGGCGCCATGCATTTTGGCGACCATATGCCTGGTCCCGGCCATAGAATATATCGGAAGCAGGGCGCTTGTCCCAAGCATAAATTTATTTGTTGTTTCCCCGCCGGAATCATATACCGAGATCAATAATGCAGAATCCATGATGCAGCCTGTCTAAAACGATCTGTTATTACTTAATTACTTATTAATTCAGGTCAAGTATTGATGAAGCATTGAAATGTTATACATACGAAAAGGGCAAGACCAATCCGGCAACACCTGCCGTATCAGACCTTGCCCTAAAAGCCAAGCGGCTATAGATTATTAGAATCAGAAAGGCTGATTACGCGCGGAACCCGGTCGCAACATTCTGATCCGAGGTCTCAAGAGTCTGAGCCGCTGCATCCAGGCTCTGAGCAATTTCATTGATCAGATCCTCTGCCTTGACGAAGCCAGGACGAAGCTCTGAAAAACGCTGTGCATACGCCTGCGAGGCCTGGCCTTCCCATTCGCCCTGCAGTGTATTGAGCAATGTGTCCATCTTGGAAATAACTTCCTGGACCGTATTTGCCTGAGTGCGGTACTCGCCTGCACGAGAACGCATCTGATCCGGAGTAATCCTAATCTGTCCTGCCATATTAACGGAATCCTTCCTGTAAGATTGCGCCCCGTTAAGAGCACAATACCTTATTATTTTACGAAGATGGCACAAACTGCAACTATAAATGATACAAACTGTACCCGCTTCACGTATTATTTTAGCCGCTATGGGCGATATTGTCACCCCCATACACGGTATGCCGGGCGTTTCGCGGCACAAAAATCCACTCGGCGGCCTCCCCGTACAGGTGTGTATCTGCGGCTTTCACAGCGTCACCCTCCCACGCCAAGTACGGCGATACCGTTAGTATTCAAGTGGGTACTGCCACACGGCAGGACCGGAAAGAGGGCTGTATGGATGATACTGCATATGCGCAGCAGGCGCAGGCGGCGATCACTGATATTGACAGGAGAATAAGCAGGTATTCCGCCGAACTTTCACAGGTACGGCAAAAAATCAAAGAGCTTGAGGAAGACCACAACAATTAAAGTACCATAATGAGCCAAATTTACACTGACGACCTGAACTATTTTATTGTCCCTATTGATAATTCATTTGAGGGGTTCCAAAGGCAACTGAACGATTCGATTCCTGTTGGATTAAAGGTTTTTGCATACTCAGGTTTGGGGATTTTACCAGTTTTAGGGTTGACGCTTATACTTCATTCAAGCTCTCCCTCTATGGGTTGGATAAGTTGTATCTTCTTTTTAATAAGCATATTGGCAATAGGATTAACTCGGCTGCAAAGAAAAAAATCATACACTTCGAATAAGCTGGCCCAGCAGCCTTTATCTATATTCCTCTTTGATACAGGGTTTGTGCTAAGTAATGACTATCTAACTTATTCCGATATTCCGGCTACTGAACACGAAAAAATACTCTCTAGAATGTATTCACAAACAATACCTTATAACAACCTTTATTCCATCCATCGATCAAAAAATGATTTTTATTTTCTTGAAACGAAGAGTACAGGGTATACTATCAAAAAATCTAGCTGCTCCCCTAACACGCTGCAATTCCTAAACACCCTCAAATACTCTCTACTGCAAACAGCAATAAATACAATAGAAAACAGACAGCCGGCAACAAATATCAATCGTTTACATACCTTATCGGGTACAAAGAGCCCTCTTTGCCAGGATAACCATATATCGAAAAACGCACAGGAGTTTGCCGATGATATCAACTATTTTCTTATTCCGCTGGATACCTCAGCCAATGGATTTTATAAGTTATCTACTGGTTTCCTTCCAAAATGGCTAAAGCCCATTCTGTGGGCATGCATACCTGCATTATTGGTTATTGCTGTCGTCTATGTTTTACAAAAAAATTATAATCTCAGTTTGCTGTTTTTTGTGTTATTCCTCATACCGTGCTTTGCTCCATGGTATTATAGGCGAAAATTAAAAGAACTTTATAACTCCAGTAAACTCTTACAGGTGAAACGCTATATTTTCCTTTTTGAGTCAGGTTTCAGTGTAACTAATCTTTATTTGGCATACTCCGACATCCCACCGGCACACCGCGAAACCGAGCTGAATATGATATACACACATACCGTCCCGTATGAGAACTTATACACAATCGGCGAGTCAAAAGAGAAATATTATCTTTTTATATCAATCAACAGCGGCTATGCTGTCAAAAAATCAGACTGTTCCCCTAACGCATTGGAATTTCTGCGCAATCTGAAAACTGCAGTGGGCTCAAGGAAGAAACGAAAGAAATGAACACCAGTTTTATCGACGATTCCACCTATTTCATTGTCCCCGTAGACTACTCATACGAAGGGTTCCAGAGGCAAGCATCCAATATAACTCCGCGGAGAATCGGGATTTACAGATACCTGTTCCTGGCCTCCTTGCCACTCGTCGGTATATTCCTTATAGTATGCACAAACTTTCACCTTGCCGGCTGGACGGTCCTGTCCGCGTCCCTGATACTGATACTTATAGCAGGATTGCTCAGAGTACGGGAAAATAAGCCTGGTAACCATCATATTGAGCTTCCAAATCCGGTATACTTATTTTTATTTGATTCAGGATTTATAATTACAGACGATTATTCAAGTTATTCCAGTATCCCTGCAGACAGGAAGGACAGCATACTGGAAAAATTATATCTGCAAAGGATCCCCTACAGCGATCTCTGCTCCATTAAGGAATCAGAAAAAGACTTTTACCTTCTTATAATGGAGCAGGGCGGTTTAACAGTCAGAAAGGAAGATTGTTCGCCTGGTGCCCTGCGTTTCCTTAGCTCACTTAAAGATAATATCCCCGAACCAACACCCCAGCCTGCGGAGAATGGCCAGCAGGACTGCACGCAGACCCGGCATATACGTGGGTCATCTCTGGGAACAGCCTGCGATGGCTGGCAGGAAGATAAGCCTTCGGACATCAGATTTATCGATGATACGAATTATTTCCTTGTCCCGATAGATACTTCCGCTAAGGGATTTTACAAAATGCGAAGTATTGCTATCCCATTATGGATAAAAATATTGGTATATACATGCATACCGGTATCACTGTTCTTAGCAATTATATGCACCTTGGATAAAGAAGAATATGAACTAAGCCCAATCGCCTGGATATCTTTACTGTTATTATGCCTTTTGCCGATTCTCTACCGGATAAAGACAAACAAAATCTATAACTCAAGCAAAATCCTGCAAAAGAAATGTGTGATGCTTCTTTTTGATTCAGGATACACCATACCCAATGTCTACCTGGCATACTCTGACATCCCGGCAGGACAGCGTAACAGGAAACTCAATTCTTTATATTCGCACAAACTGCCCTACACAACCTTACATGGTATCCGCGAATCAAAGGACTACTATTATCTTTTCATAGCAAGAAATAACGGATACGTTATCAGAAAATCAGACTGCTCACCCAATGCCCAGGCCTTCCTGCGCAATCTGAAAACTGCAGTAAACTCAAGGAAGAAACAAAAGAAATGAACACTAGTTTTATTGACGATTCCACCTATTTCATTGTCCCTATAGACTACTCATACGAAGGGTTCCAGAGACGGCCAGCCTACACAGCTTCGGCTAAAACCAGAGTGGTTTTCTGCCTGCTTTTAGCCTTGCTTCCAATCATCGGCACGATACTTATAGTGTATTCGGGCCTTCAGTTTACCGGATGGATGCTGTGGATTATTTTTTTAACAATAATATCTGTAGTGGGTTTGACCCGTAACCGGCAGAAGAATTCTCATGCTTCTATCAGTCCTCATTCCCTAAATAAGTCATTTTCCGTTTTCCTGTTCGATTCAGGATTCATAATAAACGATGACTACCTGACTTATTCTGATATACCTGTATCTGACCGGGACAAGATACTCAGCAAACTATACTCACAGATAACACCTTACGATGCCCTCAGCTCCGTCAGTGAGTCAGATAAGGATTTCTATTTCTTTATGCTGCAATATGGCGGTTTAACGATTGAAAAAGAGGACTGCTCATCTAATGCCGTGCATTTCCTGAGCACACTCAAAAATAATACATCTAAATCGAAAAACAGCTTTGCTGAGGATAACCGCCAGACAGCTAACGCGCAGGATCTGCCGTTAAAAAGCGGCTCTCCTCAGATGGGCAGCGAAAACAACACCCCAAGAACAGATATTCCGAATATTGGCTTAGTTGACGATACCAACTATTTCCTTATCCCTATAGACACATCAGCTGAAGGCTTCTGCAGATCAGTAAGCGCGGCCCTTCCGATGTGGTGGAAAATAGCTGTAGGCTTATGTGTACCGGTATCGTTAATTCTCGCTGTGTTCTGCACTGCGGAAAAAGAATATGAACTATGCATATTCCTTTGGATTATTCTTTCGGTATTGATCCTGCTCGTGCTGGGGTATCGACCAATACTAAGGCTATTGCATAATTCCAACGAGCTTTTACAAAAGAAACATTCAATATTCTTATTCGATTCAGGATACACGGTATCAGGCATCTACCTGGCATACTCTGACATCCCGGCAGGACAGCGTAACAGGAAACTCAATTCTTTATATTCGCACAAACTGCCCTACACAACCTTATATGGCCTCCATGAATCAAAAGGATATTACTATATTTCCGTTACCTACAATACGGTTTATGCCATCAGAAAATCGGACTGCTCACCTAACGCACAGGCCTTCCTGCGCAACCTGAAAACTGCAGTGGACTCACAAAAACGTTAATAACGTTAATAAACCTTTATACAATCTGATTTCCAAAATAGGAAAGCAAGGAGGACATTTATGGAAGTGTTTAACGGGCAGGTAACTATTGAGCTTCCTGAAGGCTACGAACCGTGGGATATTAAAGAGCCCGGAGCTGGGGCAGATTCAGGACCCCTGATATTGCTGCTGTCGAACAGCAGCGATCCGGATGCAGCCAACCTGCCTGTTTCCTCACCAGGCCTGAGCTTCAAAAGCACCCGCAATAAAAATACCAGAATAATCGGAGTGGAAACTCCTGAGGACTGGCACTCGGAAAAGCTGGAAGAAAGGCTCAATATGTATTCCGCGCTTCTTGCCCGCAGCCTTCCGCTTTTTGAAAACTACGATATGACCTATAAACAGCTTAATAAAAACGGTGCGTATATTGGACAGATACGCTATGCATTCGCCACACCTGCACAGGACTGGTATTCAAGCCTTCTTATATTCCCTGTCAACGGTAAGGAAGCACTGATCAATATGGTATGTACAGCCGAAGATGCAGATCAGGCAATGGTTGATTTCCTGAGCATATCGAATTCGATCACTGTGTGCGGATGAACGGCTGCGGACCTGCTGGTGGTAAAACACGCAGATACAAAAACAGGAATTGTGGAAAACAGCCGGAATGGATTTTGTATCTGCGTGTTTTACCACCAGCGTCTGAACAAATACAACCGGATACTATAAAAACGCACACAGGCCTGGTACCGGCAGCCATAAAATAGAGGGGTTTGTGCACAATAGTCAGGAAGCATAAAACCTGAGGCCTGCAGAAGACCGGGGCCGGAACCGGATCAGCCCTGAGCTGCTCAACAGCAGGAGCAGACAGCCGCAGGGCACTTAACAACAGATAACAGAAACACAGCATGATGAAGAACGAAAAGACAGCCAAACTTCCCGTACCGCGGGGTGCGCGCCCGGGACAGCCCGGCAACCGCTCTGCATTTGGATTTGAGATTTCCACGCAGCTGCCCGGGCACCATGGCCGCACGGGAATGATCCGCACACCGCACGGCGATATCCGCACTCCCGCGTTCGTTCCCGTCGCCACTCAGGGTACCATGAAGGCAGTGCTCCCCGAACAGATGGAAGCCCTTGGTGCGCAATGCATGCTGTCTAATGCTTTCCACCTTTTTGAGCGTCCGGGCGAAGATATCCTTGATGCAGCCGGCGGGCTGAACGAATTCATGCACTGGGATAAGCCTACATACACAGATTCCGGCGGTTTCCAGGTGCTCTCCCTCGGAGCCGGCTTCAAGAAGACGCTGGCAATGGATACTGAAGGGAAGAAATCCGACGATGTGATAGCCAAAGGCAAGAACCGGCTGGCTTTCGTCGATGAGGACGGAGTAACCTTCAAATCCCCGCTTAACGGTGCGCAGAAGCGTTTTTCCGCTGAAATCTCTATGCAGATACAGCACAAGATCGGCGCAGATATCATGTTTGCTTTTGACGAGCTGACAACGCTGATGAATACCCGGCACTACCAGGAGAAATCAGTCGAACGGACCTTCCGGTGGGCGAAACGATGCGTTGCAGAACACGAGAAGCTGACAGCGGAGCGCACCGGTAAACCGTATCAGGCCCTGTTCGGCGTGATCCAGGGGGCGAATTACGAGGATCTGCGCAGAAAAGCTGCCTCGCAGATTGGCTCTTTAGGCTTTGACGGTTTCGGGATCGGCGGAGCCATTGAAAAACGCATTATCGGTGATATCTGCTCATGGATATGCGACGAACTGCCCGAGGGCAAGCCCCGTCATGTCCTCGGCATTGCAGCTGTAGACGATATTTTTGCATGTGTAGAAAACGGCGGGGATACGTTCGACTGCGTTGCGCCTGCACGCACAGCCAGGAACGGTGCAGTCTACACGCGCGACGGGCGCTGGAACGTAAAGCGTTCAGCTATGCGCAACGATTTCAGGCCGATAGAAGACGGGTGCGACTGCTACACATGCAAAAACTATTCGCGCGCTTACGTCTGCCACCTTCTGCACGCCGGGGAAATGGCCGGCGCAACGCTGGCAACGATCCATAATGAAAGGTTTTTTATACGCCTCCTTGATGATATACGCGCTTCAATCGACGGCGGATATTTCACCGAGTTCAAAAATGATACCCTCTCACGTTTTTATGCGCACGGGTCAAAGGGATAAGATACAGGCCATGAGAAATAGCTGTCCCGGAAATTGCGCCACGCCAGCCCGGGCACCCATGCAGGGTCTGGGGTGGGTGCGTGTTAAAGTTTTTCAGGTACGCGCACGTGGCGGAATGGTAGACGCGCTGGCTTCAGGTGCCAGTGGCCGTTAAGGCCGTGGGGGTTCAACTCCCCCCGTGCGCACCAGTATTTGTATACACCTGATATCCCAGTATCCGTTAAATAAAAGTTCACTAAATAAATAAATAAAATGGATGCCGGGGAAAATTTCCGGGGCATCCTTAGATATCCATTACCAGTTATTATCGGTCAGCCATTCAGCTGATCCTGTTATCGTACTGCCAGCAGCATTTAATTCAGCGATTTCGATATTGCAAAAGCGCGTACCGCGGCTGAAACACCCAGTACAATAAGGGATACTCCCGCAAAGATAATGAAGAATTCTGCGCTCCATATGGGTGACGCCAGGACGACAACACCGGCTATGATTGAGAGCAGCCCGTAGAATATGGACCAGCCCGGTGCAAGCTGTGCAGCAGCCGTCGCGAATGACATCATGCCTTCAAGTATCCATGAGATCCCTATCAGAATCGTCAGATAGATACTAAGCCACGCACCGGAAGCCACAGGGGCGCGGAGCACAAGAATTCCGGCAACCAGCAGAAGTATGCTGAGCAGTATCTGGAGTACCCTCCATCCATCCGATATGCCTTTGATGCGGAATAATGCCACCAGGCGCACAATGGCATCAACGATAAAATAGAGGCCAAGGATAACAGCAACAACTGCAAGTGTGTGCCCAGGCCAGGCCAGCAGGCAGACACCCGCCACAATAGCTACGATACTCAGGATAATAGTATTCCTGCGGACGACTCTGGCGAGTTCATCAGTAACCGTTTCAAAGAAATCCGGGATATGGTCGAATTGCTGTGACATATTTTGCCTTCTTATAGTCACTAACATAATCACTGATTCGCCGTACCGGCAGGGTATTCAGGCAGGGCCTTCAGCATACGGCTGCCGGTATTGCCAGCAGTATCAGTATACTTTGGTGCTGTCGACCTGCCTTGTGAACCATGTTGTCATCAGGATAAACGGCCTGCGCAGGATAACACCTATAAACAGGGCAGCAACCGCAAAAATAGACAGCTGGGCCATATATATTCCGTAATTCGCGAGGTAGGGGCCTGCTATCGCTTCCCTCATCGCATTGATAGCATAGGGGAAGGGGAACAGCGGGTAGATCACTTGGAACGGTTCAGGGAGCATCTGTATAGGGAATGTCCCTCCGGTACCGGCAACCTGCATGACAAGAAGGACTACAGCTATAGCTTTGCCCGCTGCACCGAATGCCACAGTAAGCGCATACATAAGGCTGGAAAAGACGAATGCGCACAGCCATCCCGCTACAAAGAACTGCCACGGTTTTTCACACTGTATTTTCAGGAACCACAGGTCCCCCATGCATATCAGTGTTGCCTGGGCGAGGGCAAGAAGCATGAATATTATATAGCGTCCGAAATATTCTTCGTTCAGATGCAGCCCAAGGAAACGCATATTCCCCGGCGTTTCAGCCCGCAGCGGTTTACCGCCCACCAGTACAGGCACTTCTTTCAGTTTCAGGGCAGCAGCCTTCCCCTCATCAGAGATTTTTGCCTCCATCATTGCCACCAATATGACGCTTCCAACCCAGATAGCCAGGACTGTATAGAACGGGGCCATCTGTGAGCCGTAATTCTCCATAGGGTATACGGCATGGCGCTCAAGCCCTACCGGCTGTGCGAGAAGGCTGGCGAGCAGGGATGCATCAATATTCTTACTTGAGCCGAGCTGCGAAAGAAGCCCCTTGACCCCTGTATTGGCTATTTTTGCTGTAAAGGCGCGCAGCCTGGCCGCAGTCCTGCTGAGATTGTCCGCACCAGAATCCAGCGATTTACGGATATCTGCAATGCTTGCTGATGTTGCAGAGCTGAAGTTTGAAATATCCGATGTCACGCCGGACATATCGGCATTGATCGAATCAAGGCCTGAGAAAACCCTGGAAACAGAGCCGGACAGCTGGTCCAGCTGCGGCCTGACAGTATCGTTGAAATCTTTTTTTGCACGCCGGACAGAAGAAATAATGTCTGCTATCTGCTTTTTCACCCGGGCGCGCTGCGTGCTGACAACCGAATCTGCAGTGGTGAGTGCTGTACCTGTATCGCTGAGGGCCTTAGCCAGGTCCGTATGGTCCCGGGCCACAGATTTAAGCTGCGATACCTGGGCGTCAAGCACGCCCGTCATCTGGGAACGTGCTGCAGCGCTCAGGGATGCATCAGATGCTATTGAATCGCGTAGCCTCTGGAGTGAATCCGCAGCAGCAGTATATTTGCCGGCCTGGTCCCGTACCGCAGCAGACAGCGAGTCCAGGTCCGATCTCCACGTCCCTGTCCTGCCCGAGACCCCGTCCATAAGCGTATCAACCTGGCTGCTTAACGACGACAGGCTTTTCTCGCTGGAATCCAAAGCCTTTTCCATAGCAGATCGAGAAGTGTTCAGAGCTGATCTCAAAGATTTTGCGGATGCCGCTGTGTTTTTCAGTGCATCTTTCAGGGATGATGCCCCCTGCCCGGTCTGCTTCATAAGGTCCTGGGCAGACTTGATAAGGTCTGCAGAGCTGCCCAGCAGACCGGAATATGCTGCCATCTGGTTTGATGCTGAGTCCAGGCCGTCCGCCATAGAATTCAGATTATTGACAGCGTTCGTGACGTACGAATCAAGGTTCCCGTTACTGGAATATCTGGATAGCGAACCTGCCAGGTCCAGCGCAATATTTGCCAGTGTTTTTGTGAATGTGGAATCTATCTGCGCAACGATGGAATCCGCCCCTTTATCTGTTATATGGGGTGCGATCGCATTCGATTTTTCATTGATGTAATAAGTCAGTTTTGCCCGCGTGGCATGGGGCGAGAAGAGGGTCATCATATCTTTGCTGAAAGACCCGGGGATGATGATCGCCGCATAGAATTTCCCTGACTTTACGCCGTCTATCGCGTCTTTTTCGTTTTCAAACTGCCAGTCTAGCTGTTTATTCGTGCGCAAGGCGGCTTCAATAGTGTTGCCCGCATTCACAGTGACGGGGATAAGGTCAGACTTATACCCTTTATCGGAATTGGCGACTGCCACCTTGAGGTTTCTGGTATTCCCGTAGGGGTCCCAGCTGGCCGCAATATTGAACCATGCGTACATGGCAGGGACGATCACCAGCCCCATGAGTACCACTATGCCGATAACGTTTTTAGTAGCATTGCGCAGGTCACGTACGAATATCCGCCAGATATGCTTCATGAGCGGTCTCCTCTCCCCTTGCCTACACCGCCTTCTGCGGCTGGCCCGGCAGCTCCGGATCCGCTACTGCCGGTACGGGCGTCCGTATCCCTTTCAGCATCATCAGCGCCGTCCTGAGCATCCGTACTGTCATCCGCAGGGAACCAGCGCCTGCGTATATGGTCAAGTACGCTGGTCCGCATACGTTCGCCGGTCATCTCTGACAGCCCAAGCTCACGGGTGTATGATTCGCGCATATATTCAAGGATTATCAGGAACATATCTATAACGATGATGGAAACTATCCATGCTATAAGGAAACCTATTTTTACAGGCACGACGAACATAAGGACCAGGAAAATAACAGGTATGATGATTATGGAAGCGATCCCGCCCGCTATAAGGCGGGGATATACGCGCAGGAATGCCTGGGACCTCTTCCGTATCCGTTCCTTATATCCGGCACTGTCCAAAATGTTCTGCAGTATGTTGGACAGCCTGAACCTGGAATTCGTTAGGTTATTCTTTTCCGCAATAAACAGGTCAGTCTCGCCCAGGCGCCTGTCAAATAAAGCATTAAGGTTCAGCATATACGGGCGCACATAGATGCCCACAAGGAACGCGCCGATAATAAACGGGAGAAGCATCGCGATATTGTGCCAATATGCGGCTTTATACAGGCCTCCGATGGTTTCCCGCATCGCGTTGATCCCGTACGTGAAGGGGAGCCATGGCTCAATATTGCGGAAAAACTTGGGCATCAGTTCAATGGGGTATGTCCCCGAAGAGCCCGGTATCTGCACAATCACTAAAAGTACGCCGATTGCTTTGCCAATATGCTTGAACGTTGTTGACAATGCATAAATAATACTGACATAAGTAAAGGAAAGGAATACGCCGGCCAGGATGAACAGTACCGGGTCCTTGCACTGGATGCCCATAAGCAGGTCGCCGACAGTCGTGATCAGCCCCTGGAGCAGGCCGATCCCCAGGAATATGAGGAAACGACCCATATAGGCGTCCCTGGCTCTGAACTTTTTCAATCCTTCGCGGTCAACTTCAATTTTGATGATTGCAACAAGGATAAAACCACCGACCCACAATGCAAGATTAGTATAAAACGGCGCGATTGCAGACCCGTAATTCGATATAGGGTACACAGCCTTTGTTTCCAGGGAGACAGGCGACGAAATAAAGGTGCTGATCTCCTGGGGGTCAAGGGATATATTCCGGAGCTCACGCCAGATACGGGAGCTGTCAAGCGCAACGAGATCTGTGCGGATCTTATCAAGCTGATGCGCGGCCTTGCCTAATGAGCCTGAAGTGGTGGAAAGCGTTGCGGAAGTCTGGCCTATAAGCCCGTCAAACTGGGAAAGTATATGCCTGGTCTGGGAAATATTGGAGCTGAGGGCGATAAGCGTCCCATCCGCAGACGATACCAAAGATTCAAGCGACCCCAATGTTGCGGAAAATGTTGCAGACAGGTTCCCGTTCAACTGGCTGTTCGCAGTATTGAGAAGGTTCGCACCGCTGCTTGCCCCATTAGACAGTGCCGACCCCATATTATTGGCCGCCGTCTGGGCGCTGCTGAGTGCTGAGCGGGATGTAGAAGTAAAACTCTGCAGCGCAGCGCGCTGGGCATTCGCCCGGTCACGCAGTGTGCTGATCTGCGCCTCCATAGCCTTATATGTATCAGACCCTCGCGGTATACCCGAATTTTCCAGTGCATTGCCCAGCTGCGACACGATGCTGTCATTGAGGGAGACTATCAGGCTGAGCTTTGCCTGCACGTCATTCGCGCTTACAGAAACATCCGTAAGAGCCTGGTCGATCGTTGATGCGGCATTCCCTGCCTGCATCGACAACAGCGACAGGTTGGATGCCCCATTGGACAGAAGCAGGCTGGCCGACGTATTGAATTTATCTGCACTTTTCCTTGTAGACGATATGAGTTTCTGCGTATTTTTAAGGGATCTCCGCATATCTTCCACTGATGTGCCAAGGTCACCGAGCGTTTTGTCTACAGTTTTAAGGGAAGATTTCGACCCTTTCAGCGACGTGACCAGGCCGTCTATTGATTTTCGCGTCGATTCTATATTTTTCAGCGCATCTTCAGTAGAAGAGACTGCATCATCGCGCGTTGAAGCAAGACCGTTATCAATATCGGTACGGGCCTTCCGCAGCTGGGCAACAACAGCTTTGCTGACCTGCCGCGTAAATTCAGTGTTGATTTTACCTTCAACTGTTGAAGCGCCGATATCAGTAACCTTAGGGGCGATAGGGTTCAGTTTTTCGTTCACATAATACTGGAGCTGCGGACGTCTGCCTGAGCCTTCAAGCGCACCCACAAGATGGGAGCTGAAATCCCTGGGTACTATCAGTGCAGCATAATACCTGCCGGAAGCAACCCCTTCCCTGGCCCCGTCGCTGGAAACGAACTGCCACCCCAGGGAATGGTTGCTTTTCAGCTGTTCCATCAGCTGTTTGCCGATGTTGACTTTCCCCGTCAGGGAACTGTACGACCCGGCATCTTCATTGGCTACAGCGACCTGGAGGTTCCCCGAACTGGAATACGGATCCCAGTTGGCAGCTATGTTTGCCCATGCATACAGCCCGGGCAAGAAAGCGATAGCGATAGTAACAATGAGGGCAACGGGGTTGCGCAGGACACGCTTAGCGTCGCGCACAAAAATACGCCATGCCATACTTTAGCCTCCAATAGCCCTTAAGCAGCACTAAGTACTATCTGCTTCCGTTTTATAACCGTAAGTACTTAACTATAGTACGGGCATTGATATCTTTATGCCGTGCCATGCATCGGGCTCCCTCGGAACCCCCATATAAAGGCTGCCAGGCAGAATGTATCCCACATGCCTGTTGACGGAATTCTGTTCCCATTCTATACTGAAGGTACTTATTATTGTAATGAATATATTAATGTAAAGAAAAGGACAGACCGATGGATACCGCAACCCTTATTGATAACATCGTTCCCATCAGCACTTTCAATCAGGGAGGCGCAAGCAAAGCATTCGCACGCGTTTCAGACGGATCGCCGGTAATTGTCCTTAAAAATAACAAACCCAGTGCAATTATTATCAGCCCTGAAGATTTCAAAAAATACGATGAGGCAATGGAAGACCTCGGGCTCCTTCAGCTTGCACAGGAGCGCCTGAGCGGCTCCCACCATGGGCTTCTTGATCCCAGCGACGTATGGGGAGAAAACTATACGCCCGTTGACGATGGCTACGAGGCAGACTTCGAATGATCCGGTGGACTGAAAAATGGCTCCCCGAGGCCCGGGACGACATGAAGAAACTCGGCGAACCCCGTAAATCACACGTCTACAGGGCAATCAAAAAAGTCAGGGCCAATCCGCTGCCCCAGAGTGAGGGCGGTTATGGAAAACCGCTGGGAAACAGATCTGGCAATAACCTTACAGGCCTTCTTAAAGTCAAACTACGCAAAGATGGGATACGGATCGCCTATCGCCTGGAACGGGTACAGCATCAAATGCTGATAATCATCGTAGGGGTCTGCGATGAAAATGAGGTATATAACATGGCAGCACAGCGCACTGCAAAACGCCGCCCTTCTTCTCCGGACAACGGCTGAATACTGCCTGTCCAGCTGGTATAAAGGTGTTATACAGCTAATTTACCTGTTACGCTTTATAATCCTCATTCATGGTGTAGAATAAATATATGGTTTCAACGATGATAAACCTCAAGAATGTGCACATCCTTAGTGAAAACGATTATGCCCGCACCATGGAACACATTGTCCTGCCCGCACTTGCGCAGGTCCGTACAGAGGGGTGGATGGAACCCGCAACGCACAAGGATCTCCGTGAGCTGCCCATACCGGACGGGTCGCATAACGGGATGCTGCATTACGTTTCATATACCCACAGCAAAAGTGCGGAAGATAAAACCCCGCCGCAGCAGGAACAGCACGCACGACAGACGCGGCAGACAGAGGACGGAAGCAGGCAGCGGGACGGCAGGCCCGGCATTGTTATTTCACATGGTATTACCGGGATCATCGGCCACTATGCCGAGCTGTCCTACTACTTTTTCCAGGCGGGTTTTGATGTATGGATAATGGAGCACCGCGGGCATGGGCTTTCACCGCACGATGTTTCAGATCCGTCCGTTGTCTGGATAGACGACTGGCGCAGATACGTCCTTGACCTCGCAAAATTCACCAGAGAGGTCGTACAGCCGCACACTGCAGGGGCGCTGGGGCTCTTTGCCCATTCTATGGGCGGAGGGATCGGCATCAGCCTGGCGCAGCAATACCCGGAACTGTTCAGCAGGATAGTGCTCAGCTCCCCCATGGTCATGCCCCAGACCGCAGGTTTCCCGGCACCCCTTGCACGCGCGGCAGCCAGGGTTATCTGCATGATGGGCAAAGGGAAAAACCGCATATTTACTCAAAAACCTTTCAGCCCTGTGCTTGACGCGGAAAGTGTACGCGGAAAATCGCCTGCCCGCGCGCAATGGGGTTTTGACGCACGCCTCGCAGATGTTCACTATCAGACAAGCGCACCGGCATACCAGTGGCTTGCGGAAGCTTTCGCCTTAAGCAGGTCGGCCCTTGAACTCGAAAACTGTGCACGCATACAGGCTCCTATCCTGCTGTTCAAAGCAGAGAATGATACTTCTGTGCGCCTGGATGCAATCGAAGATTTTGTTGACACAGTGCTCAGCGCCGATGGGGATATTGAGAGGGTACTCATCCCGCACGCCCCGCATACGCTGAACGAATGCCATAACGATATTTTTGCACCTTTCGTTGAGAAAACCCTGGAATTTCTGAGCGTATAACGCGTGCAGAGTGTTCCCGGGATGCGGGGTTGCAGCTGCAGGCGGAACCGGTTCCGTAAGCGCAGCTGCTGCAGCCTGTTTTATGTGGTATAGTTATTGGCAGACCATATTTTCTTATTTTCTTATAGAAAGAGGCGCAGCAGTGTACAGCTTTTCCTGCAGGTAAACCAGCAATACAACTATAAATATATCCAGTAAAAGTTATTTTATTAAATTGTTATTTGTATCTGCTGTGCCGCTGCAGGAAGCTGATGGGAAGGCCGCAGGGACAGGCGGCACGCAACGTCTGAGATCAAAAGGTTGAATCAGCTAGGAACCAAAACTGATTTCCCATATATCACACTGCACCGCATAAAAGCTGTCAAAGCACAGATCCCCTCCCTTCCCCACAACCATATCCCGCAGCCTCCCCCTTACGCACAGCGATCCATCTGACGTTAAGGAGGCATATATGTCAATGATCAAAGTTGAAAACCTGACTTTCGCTTATCCGGGAAGTTACCATAACGTATTTGAAAACTGCACTTTCCATATTGATACCAGCTGGAAACTCGGTTTTGTAGGAAGGAACGGACGAGGTAAAACCACGCTGCTTAAGCTGCTGATGGGCGAATACGAATACAGCGGGAAGATCATCAGCTCAGTTGAGTTTGACTATTTCCCCTACCCTGTGAGCGATAAAGGCAGGGCAACCCTTGAAATACTGAGCGGAATATGCCCCGCTGCAGAAGAATGGGAATTCCTCCGTGAGCTTTCATACCTTGACGTAAGCCCTGACGCACTATACAGGCCTTTCATGACCCTTTCCAACGGAGAGCAGTCGAAAGCCCTGCTCGCCGCACTTTTCCTTAACGAAGGGCACTTCCTGCTGATCGATGAGCCCACTAACCACCTGGATGCAGATGCGAGGGAACTCGTCTCCCGCTATCTGAGGAAAAAGAAAAGCTACATCCTCGTTTCCCACGACCGCTATTTCCTTGACGGCTGTGTAGACCATATCCTTTCCCTGAACAGGGCAACTGTTGATGTGCAGAACGGTAATTTTTCCGCCTGGCTGCAGAATTTTGAACAGCAGCAGTCATTCGAGAAAGCGAGGGACGAGCATCTGCGCAAAGACATACAGCGGCTGAAACAGGCTTCCCGGAGGACCGCTGACTGGTCAGACAGGATAGAAGCCTCCAAATATGGGAACGGCCCTGTAGACAGAGGCAGCATTGGCCACAGGGCTGCAAAAATGATGAAACGCTCCAAAACCATAGAAGCGCGTCAGATGAAGGCGATCAAAGAAAAATCCGCACTGCTCAAAAATACCGAAACTGCAGAAAAGCTGAAAATACATCCTCTGGTTTATTACAGCGAAACGCTTGCTTCGCTTTCCCACGCAGCCCCGGCGTACAACGGCTCCCCCGTCTGCGAACCGGTCTCATTCGAGATAAGGCAGGGAGAACGGACAGCGCTCACAGGAAGGAATGGAAGCGGCAAAAGCAGCATCCTGAAACTGCTGGACGGCCAGGATATCCCGCATACCGGTACCGTGTCCGTTGGCTCCGGGCTTGTCATATCTTATGTTCCGCAGGATACATCTTTCCTTAAAGGCACGCTTGACAGGTTTGCCGCGGACAGCCAGATAGACGGGACACTGTTCAAAACGATCCTCAGGAAGCTGGGTTTTGAACGGATCCAGTTTGAGAAGGATATGGAAGATTACTCTGCCGGGCAGAAAAAGAAAGTCCTCATCGCAAAAAGCCTGTGCGAGGAAGCCCATCTTTATATCTGGGACGAACCCCTCAACTTTATTGATATCTATTCGCGCATGCAGATAGAGCAGCTTTTACAGGAGTATGCCTCAACAATGGTTTTTGTGGAGCACGACCGCGCATTTCGGGAACTGGCAGCTACACAGGAAATCCCTCTGCAGCCGATAAGATAACAGCTTACATCTTATCGCGAAATCAAGGATATATCTTTATAGATATATCATGACAGTATTGTTCCTGACTATCTTATAGATATCCAGTAAGGAACGAAGTTGAACGCTAGAGTTATAAATAAAAGTATGGCGAACAGCACAGATACAGCAGATACGGCAAATACGCCGGGGACATCAGGCCAAATCTACCCCGGCACATTCAGCGCAAAGGTCATAAGCCGGAAGGAACTTTTCACAGGGCCGATCTTTAAGGTCGAACGGCTGAATGTACAGCTCAAAGGGATAGCAGGCACAGCGGATGACCCTGTCACCATACAGCGCGACCTCATTACGCACTCCCCCTGCGTTGTGATGCTGGTGCATGACGTGCCCGGCGACCGGTACCTGCTGCAGTATGAATACCGGGTAGGCGCAGACCGCTTTGTACCAGGGATACCTGCCGGGTTCATCGATGAGGGGGAAAGCCCCGAAGAGGCTATGCTGCGCGAGATACGCGAAGAGGCCGGCATCATCCCCGCCGAGGCTTCCGGATCTGCAGCATCCTATTCCATCGACCATGCCGGGGCGTTCTACTCTTCAGAAGGCATGACAAACGAATTGGCGCATATCGCCGTTATCCATCTTTATCAGTGGGAACAGTCCGAACAGCATCTTGATGCCCAGGAATACATCCGCGGAGCGTGGGTGGACTGGGATACCCTGCTGGGTTCAGGGATCACCGCCTCGAATTCAACTATCGCCGTCCAGCATGAAATGATCCGCCGCCTGAAAATGAAAATAAAGTAAAAATTTATACCAAAAAAGATGCGCACGCAAAGACTTTGCAATAATTCCTATGTAACAGGTTTTAGGAAATTCTTTTATTTATAGTATGGTAGCAGGTAGATAAAAGCCAGGAAGGACTATTATGGGCTTTCTCGATAAATTCGAAAAAGGTATTGGGGGCGCCGTTAATGGCGTATTCTCCAAGTTCGGTTCTAAAGATTTGCAGCCGGTAGACCTTTCGAGCGCGCTTGAACGCGAAATCGACTCTCAGGCAATGGCGGTACGCGGGGACAGGACCGTAGCCCCCAACGAGTATCGGTTCAAGCTTTCCACACCAGACTTTGACCACATCGAACAGTGGGGTTCTGAAGCACTCGCCAATGAGCTTGCAGACAACCTCACCAAGTATGCCGAAGGCCAGCACTACGCATTCGTAGGGCCTGTAGTAGTCATTTTTGAAGAAGACCTTGACCTGGCGCGCGGCGACTACAAACTTATGAGCGAGTCGGTGCAGGGCAACGCGGCACCTGTCACAACGGATGCGGATAATAACGACTGTCCTATCCTTGAGATCAACGGCCGCCAGTACCTCCTTACAGCAGATAAAACTGTCCTGGGACGCGGATCCAACTGCGACATAGTCATTGACGATCCGGGAATTTCCCGCCACCATCTTGAGATAGATATTACAGATAAAGGCGTTATCGCCCGCGATATGGGCTCCACCAACGGCACATTCGTTGAAGGACATCAAGTACCCGCTGCTACACTGGTAGATGGCAATACAATTACTATAGGACGCACGCGCATCCTGTTCTGGGCCTCCTCGCAGGTCCAGCAATAGAAGGCGCTTACGGACAGCAGCATTGCACGCCATGTACATGCGTCCCGGCCTGGGCAGCAAAGGTGCGGGGACCTGCGCAGGCGCAGCCGCAATGGGAACACTACAACATAAGAGCACACCATGATAACAGATCTGACATTCGCAGTCATGAAGTACGGCTTTCTGGCCTTGCTGTGGGTCTTCGTGTTTCTCGCTGTACGGTCATTGCGCAAAGACGTACTGAATATGAGCCCTCCTCCCCGCAAGCGGGGCCGGAGGAACGACAGCAACACTTCGCAGCCGTCGTCAGGCGGCAGGCGCAGCTCCCGTAATTCCGGGCAGCAGTACGCTGCTGCTGCGTCCCCATCCCAGCCGCAGCCTGCACCGCAGCCCCAAATGCAGCAGGGTGCAGGCAATCAGGCAAGTATGCTTACTATTATTGACGGCCCCTTGTCCGGCACTACATACACTTTAGGCTCGCAAAGCATTACGCTCGGCCGTGCCCCTGACAACGTAGTCGTGCTTAACGACGAATTCGTATCATCCCACCATGCCCGTGTTTACGTTGACCCTACAACAGGGCGATGGGCTATTGAAGACCTTGGCAGCACAAACGGCACTGTTGTGAACGGGCAGCGGCTTGCCCGGAGCATGGTTCTCCCTGCCGGTGTGCCTGTACGCATTGGCGGCACTACTTTCGAATTGAGATAGGAGGTATATGAGTTCAAGTCTTCCTCTGATTCTCACATCAACAACTGTTTCCGACATCGGCTATGTGCGCCACAACAATCAGGATTCCTCTTTCGCAGGGGAACACCTTATAACAGTATGCGACGGAATGGGCGGCCACGCCGGCGGCGATACGGCCTCTACCATTGCTATACGCTCCCTGGCACATATAGAGGTTGCTTCAGGCAGCGATCCTGATGACATGGCCAGGGTCCTGCAGACTTCAATCATTGCTGCACATGATGCCATTGTGGGGAAAGCCAGCCGCGAGCGCAAGCTTTCCGGTATGGGGACTACCGTAGAAGCCCTGCGCCTGGTAGGGAATTACTGGGTACTTGCCCATATGGGGGATTCGCGCGCTTATCTGCTGCGGGGCGGTGAGCTGATCCGCGGTACCAAAGACCACAGCTATGTCCAGCATCTTATTGATACGGGGCGGATCACCCCTGAGCAGGCAAAAGGCCACCCCCAGCGTAACGTCGTCATGCGCGTGCTCGGCGATTTTGATATAGATCCGCATCCTGACATCTCTATACGCACTGCACTCCCGGGGGACCGCTGGCTGTTGTGTTCAGACGGGCTGTTCGGAGTACTGGAAGACAGCACTATCCGCGAAGCGCTTTCCACCATTGAGGATCCGAACCAGTGTGCGCAGGATCTTGTATCTATGGCGCTGCGCGCGGGCAGCACCGATAACGTTACTGCCGCAATCGCAGATGTTACAGTAGTTTCAAGCGAAAAAGACGTATCATCAGCCCACCAGATCCCGCTTGTAGGGGGTGCGGCCAGTAAAGAGCCTCAGCCACTGGCAGATATCATCGACCGGCCTGTTGCCATTGCCCCTGCGCTGAAGGAAAGCCCCGAGTCGCCTGCATCGCGTGCAGCAGCGCTCACCCACAGCAGCAAGGGCAGCGGTTCCAGGAGCGAAAGCACTTCTGCAGATAACAGCGGCGGGACACGGACGGATTCAGACAGTATCAGGCAGATCGCCATGCCGCAGAGGACCCTTGACGGCAATGCCGTCCCTGAGACAAGTGAAATACCTATCGTACAGAAAGCGAACGGCTCTTTCTCCGATGACCCTCACGACCCTGCAGTCGTCAAAGCTGCCAGGGACCAGAGCCAGAGCGCGCAGCAGCGCACACACAGGCGTTCAGCGATGCGGCGGGTACTTACCTTTTTCACGATCCTTGTGGTACTGGCAGGGATCGCTTTCGGGGGGCTGCGGGCTTACCAGTGGTCACAGACCCGGTACTATATAGGCGAGAGCGACGGCGTAGTCGCCATCTACAGAGGCGTCCCTACAAATATATTCGGCATCAGTCTGTCACACGTTGAGGAAAAAACGGATATCCGCGTATCCAGGCTGTCCCCGGTATGGCAGCAGCAGCTTCGGCAGGGGATCGTTACTGATTCGCTGGGCGCTGCCAGGCAGCATATACATGCCAACATACAGAATGCCGCTTCTGAGACCGGCGATACCGGCACAGATACAAGTACGGCCTCACCGGATGCAGCATCAGATACACCTTCAGGAACAGCGGAGGCGAACTGATGATAGGGAACCGCGTCCGGCAATCTTTTATGCTGATCTTCATTTTTGCGATCACAGCACTGGGGCTGTTCCAGATGTTCATGCGGATAAATGGGACCATCCCCCCGCGTTACATGCTTCCGCTCATTGTCATGTTCGCGGTCATCGTGGCAGTATGGATAGTGCTGTGCACTTTCCAGCGATATTCTTCACAGCTCATATTTTTCTGCGTTATCCTGCTGTCGCTCATAGGAATAACTGAGATCATCCGCATTGACCATGAAAACCGCACCCGCGGTTCCGGTGCCGTCAACGCAGGCATGAACCAGATCATCTGGCTGATCATTGCCCTCGTAATATGTGCCGCACTGTCAATACTGCTGCGCAACTACCGGCTGCTGCGCAAGTTCTCCTACACGAGCATGGTTATCGGGATACTGCTGATGTTCTCCCCTATGGTCCCCGGGCTGGGAAAGACCATTGGCGGGGCCCGCATATGGATCGGGATAGGCTCCCACACTGTCCAGCCGGCAGAATTCGCCAAACTCTTTATCGCCGTCTTTTTCGCCGGGTACCTTTTCGACCATCGTGACCAGCTCGCAGTAGGCGGGCGTAAATTCCTGAGGATGCGGCTTCCGCGGCTGCGCGACCTGGGGCCGATCCTCATCGTATGGGCGTTATGCATGGGTGTGCTTGTCCTTCAGCGCGACCTGGGGACGTCACTGCTCTTTTTCGCGATGTTTGTCTGCATGCTGTACGTTTCCACCGGGCACTCCAGCTGGATCCTCATTGGGCTGGTATTCTTCGGAGTAAGCGCTGCAGCCGCTTCCCGGCTGTTTGGCCATGTCCAGAACCGTATCACCGCATGGCTGCATCCTTTTGATGATTCCGTCTATACCGCCGTCGGAGGGTCCGAGCAACTTGTCAAAGGCATTTTCGGGCTTTCAAGCGGCGGGACGTTTGGGACCGGCCTCGGCAAAGGGCATCCGGGCATAACCCCTCTGGCAAATTCAGACTTCATCTTCTCATCGCTGGGCGAAGAGCTCGGGCTTACCGGTATCCTTGCCATCCTCAGTATCTACCTTATTATCATTGCTGCCGGGATCATAACAGCCCTGAAGATCAAAGACGGGTTCGGCAAACTCCTTATTGCCGGTCTGGTATTTACCATGGCTTTCCAGGTATTCATAGTTGTAGGCGGCATCACCCTTGTCATACCTCTGACAGGCCTGACGCTTCCCTATATGGCAGCAGGAGGATCAAGCCTGACAGCCAATATGGTCCTGGCATTCATAATCCTGATCGTATCTAACGACGCCCATAAACCGCAGGACGATAAACTTACTGATACTGTGGCCATGGAGGCGCTCGAAGCGCTCCAGGCGAACGAAAAGCGCCGCGCACTCGAAGAGGCGATCGAGGAGCGGGATCAGCGGGATGCGGTGCCAAGAGGACGCCATGCTTTCACCCGTGACAGCCAACCGGCAGCAGGCGCAGAGGAGGTCTCAGAGCCTGCAGAAACGCGCGAGTTCCCCGGCATGGCTGCAGAAGAAGAGGGGTCTGCAGCACCTGAAGGGGACAGCCCTGCAGCAACAGACAGCACCGCATCAGGTATCTCCGCATCGGGCAGCCCTGCCCCAGACACGCCGGCGGTTTCGGAAGAAGCTACAGAAGTTATTGACCTTAGCGGGGAACGGAGGGAAGAACAATGAATGCCAACCTTCGCCGTATATTTAACATCGTTGTAGCACTTATGGCCATACTCGGTATCTCAAGTTCCATTATTATGGTCGTCCGGTCCAGCTCTCTCAACGCTGATCCGCGGAATGTGCGCGCGCTGTACAATGAGTTTGCCGTTGACCGCGGGCCGATACTCGCCAACGACGGGCGCACAGTCCTGGCAACATCCACGAAAGTAAACGACGCATTCCAGTATCAGCGCACTTACCCTCAGGGTGATGTGTATGCGCCGGTAACCGGATTCGTTTCTATCAACCAGCGAGCACGGTACGGGATCGAAGCAAGCCGGAACCAGCAGCTGAGCGGCCTGAGCGACAGCCTGTGGATTGACCGCACTAAATCCCTTATTGAGGGTAGCACGAGCAAAGGCGCAATAATTGAGACTTCCATTGATCCGAAGCTGCAGACGCTGGCTTACAACCTTATGAAAGGCAAAAGAGGGTCTGTTGTTGCTATTGAGCCTTCTACAGGCCGTATCCTCGCAATGGTCAGCACGCCCAGCTACAATCCGAATTCCCTCGCCACCCATGACACACAGGCTGCCAATGCTGCATGGAGCCAGCTGTCAGGCGGTTCTGACAGCGTTATCATCAATAACGCTACACGCCAGCTCTTTGCCCCCGGATCGACTTTTAAGCTTGTAGTTGCAGCCGCAGCGCTGGAGAGCGGGAAATATACACTCGATTCCCAGATCCCCGCAGGGGCGTCCTACACGCTTCCCGGGACCAGTACCCAGCTGACCAATACTTCACACGCAGCTGACGGTACTAACGGGAAAATATCCCTTTCCGATGCGATAGCGTATTCTTCCAATACCGCTTTTGCCCAGCTTGCAGTCGCTTTGGGGAAAGATACCATCTCTGATATGGCGAAGAAAATGGGCTTCGGCTCTTCCATCATTGTTGATGGAAATGATACTCTGGGGACACCGATGGCTTCTGTCCCTTCAGTATTCCCTGACACCCTTTCCGATGACCGCCTTGCCTTGTCTGCCATAGGCCAGGGGGATACCAAAGAGACCCCGCTGCTCAACGCTATGATCACTGCTGCCATTGCAAACGGCGGGGTTATGCTGCACCCTACTCTGGTAGACAGGGTGCGTTCCAGCGACCTGAGCGTCATCTCCACACGCTCCACCACAGCACTGACTTCAGACAGGATCTCGCAGGATACAGCATCTTCCCTGAATACAGCAATGCAAAGTGTCATTACTAAAGAGGCACCGAACCTGAAGCTCCCCGGAATTACTATTGCAGCTAAAACCGGTACTGCCCAGGTAGGCCTGGATAAGCGGACGAATAACGGATGGATCACGGCTTTTGCCCCTGCGGATAACCCCAAAATAGCTATCAGTGTTGTCGTCACGGGGACAACCAAGCTGGGTGCGGACAGTGCCGGCCCTATCATGAAACAGCTGATGCAGGAGTATCTCCATGAAACTCGTTGAGGGACAGCTGATACATCGCCGTTACCGTTTAGACCGCCGGCTCGCCCAGGGCGGTATGGGCGAGGTCTGGAAGGGCCATGATATTGAACTGCGCAGGCCTGTAGCAATCAAAGCTCTGAGAAGCGACCTGTCCGGGGAGAATACAAAACTCCAGCGGCTGCGGCTCGAAGCGCACAATTCTGCCAACCTTGCGCATCCGAATATTGCCGCGCTCTTTGAATACTATGAAACTGACGGCATCGGCTTTATCATCATGGAATATATCCCAAGCCCTTCCCTGTCAGATATTTACAAAGCCAAAGGCGCCATCAGGCCGACCCGGCTGCTGCCGATACTTATCCAGACTGCCCGAGGGCTCCACGTGGCGCATCTGCATGGGGTCATCCACCGTGATGTGAAACCGGCGAATATTATGGTCTCCCATGAGGGCGAAGTAAAGATCACAGATTTCGGGGTCTCGCGTTCCACGAACCAGGGGCAGATCACACAGGACGGCATGGTCGTGGGAACCGCGCAGTATATCTCCCCCGAGCAAGCGCAGGGCGAACCTGCTACCCCCCAGTCAGATATCTATTCCCTGGGCGTGGTGGCATATGAAGGGCTATGCGGGCACAGGCCGTTTACAGGCCGTACCCCTGTTGATATTGCAGCAGCCCACGTAAATTCCCCCGTCCCTCCCCTCCCCGACAGCATTGACCCCCAGCTGAGGGAATACGTTATGCGTATGCTGGCAAAGGATCCGCATGACCGACCGAAATCCGCCCTCGAAGTTGCTAAGGAACTGGGCAGGATCGAAAGGCGGATCCTTGACAAGGAAGCCCGTGCCGCTACCGGGGAATTCAACGAGATCACCGGCAATTTCAAACTGCGGAGGGTGCGCAGCGATATGGTGATCCCCCGATACTTCATGTTCAAAGACGGAACTATCCTTGATCAGTACGACCACAGGGTGGTTGTCAAACCTTACGCTTCTGATACGGATCCCGGTACTCCGGGTGCCGGCACTACAGGTGAAGCCGGTATGCATATTGACCGCAATAATGACAGCAACACTAAGGAAGATGCACAATGAGTATGTTTATTCCCCAGTCCCTCGCAGGCGGACGGTATACGGTTGGAGAGCTCATCGGCCATGGCGGGATGGCGCAGGTCCATATAGGCACTGACACCCGCCTGGGACGTACCGTTGCTATCAAGATAATGCGCAGCGACCTCGCCGAGGACAGCATTTTCCTTACCCGCTTCCGCCGCGAAGCCCGTGCTGTGGCACAGCTGAACAACCCTAATATCGTTTCTATCTATGATTCAGGCGAAGAGCAGCTGGAAGATGCTGCAGGCAACACGGTACAGGTCCCGTATATCGTTATGGAATACATCAAGGGGCAGACCCTCCGGGATATCATTCAGGTCAATGGCTCGCTGAGCCCGCAGGATGCTGAGCAGGTAATGATCGGCGTATTGAATGCGCTCGATTATTCGCACCGCATGGGGATAATCCACCGGGATATCAAGCCTGGAAACATTATGATCAGCGACCAGGGCACAGTTAAGGTTATGGATTTCGGGATCGCCAGGGCGATGGATGATTCATCGGCCACGATGACGCAGAACCAGGGCGTTGTAGGGACCGCACAGTATCTGAGCCCGGAGCAGGCCCGCGGCGAGCAGGTAGGGGCAAAGTCCGACCTGTATTCCGCAGGATGTGTACTGTATGAAATGCTTACCGGGAAGCCGCCTTTCACCGGAGATTCTGCCGTAGCAATTGCGTACCAGCACGTTTCAGAAACGGCAACGCCAATCAGCACGCTCATCCCCGGGCTCGATAAGCGCTGGGATTCTATTGTTGCCAAGGCAATGGCAAAAGATACAGAGAACCGGTATGCCGACGCCGCAGCTTTCCGGCAGGATATCGTGACACTTGCGCATGGCGGGATGCCGATCGCAGCAAACGCACATCCCTTGACAGACCTGTCGAAAACTTCGCAGGCACAGGATGTTCCGCAGACCGCCGCAATGCCTCAGGCCTCAGTAGAGCAGACCAGCACCCTTTCTACAGGATCCCTTCCCGCGGCATACGTCCCTGCCGCAGCCGACAGCGCTTCCGGCGCAGCAGCAGGGACCAGCACGCGGGCCCTGGCGAGGAAAGAGGAGCAGGATAAGAAAAAGCGCCGCAATATTATTATCATCAGCGTGATCCTTGGGATCGCAGCACTGGCTGCTATTATGTTCGGCATCTGGTTTGTCTATAATTCGCAGAATAACCTTGTCAGCGTCCCCACTATCGATTCAAGCATGTCTGCTTCAACGGCAAAAGAGACTATCGAGTCTGCCGGGCTGCATTTCCAGCAGGAGACAGACGATAACTCATCGGAACCGCGCGGGACTTTTACCCGGCAGGATCCTACAGGGGGTACCCGCGTAGCAAAAGGCAGCACTGTCCGCGTATGGTTCTCTTCCGGCCCTAGGGCCCGGACGATACCAAATGTCAAAGGGATGACACAGCAGACAGCTACCTCAGCCCTTACTTCAGCAGGGTTCAAAGTGTCATCAGTGGCTACTGAAAATTCTGCGACTGTAGAAAAAGACCATGTTACGCGCACGGACCCTGCGTCAGGGACCCAGCAGCCTCAGGGCACTTCAGTCATACTGTATATTTCTACCGGCCAGACTACAGTGCCGACAGGCCTTGTCGGCAAGTCACAGAGCGAAGCTGTCCGCCAGCTCAACAACAACGGATTCAATACTAATATCATGCCGGAGAATTCAGATTCCGTAGCTGCAGGGAATGTTACCCGGGTAGACCCGGCAGAGGGGTCGACCGTTTCACAGGGGGCAACTATTACGGTGTATATTTCTTCCGGCCCTAAGATGATCGCTACCCCGTCCCAGAGCAGCCTCAGCACTTACGCAGGGGAAGGCTCAAAACTGGCATCGTACTTGAAATCACTGGGCTTCACGAATGTAACGGTCAGCGGGAACGGCAGCGACCCTGTTGATACTGTGACTTTCGGCGGGAAGAAGCTGGAGAATATCTCCGATTCACAGATCGCTTCAAATACCGCTATCGTGATCACTACAGGATCTGCCCCTGATCCTGAAGATTAGCCTACATAATTCGAAGTCAGCTGAAGGAACGGCAGGTTCTGCGCCATCCATGGGTATCCCCATTGGAAGAATACCGCTATAAGTGTTGCACACAGCAGCAGTACAAGGATTATACGCACCGGGAGCGGCCCCGGCTGTATCCGGGTAAGCCAGCCATAAAGGCTGAACACGGGGCGCTTCTCTTTTGCCGTACCCAGGTATTTCCTGACTCCGCGGTAGCGCCACACGGCGAGCGCCGCCAGATAGACTACCGCGTATGAAAGCAGGGAAGCGAGGGCGATATGCGACATATCAGGAGGAAGCACCGTGGTGCCTTCTTCCTGGGCAAATACGACCTGGCCGTCACGCGCTTTTGAAGCCAGCTCCTTCGGGACACCTTCTGAAACGCGCGACCAGGATACCAGTTTCCCGTAGGCGATCCAGCGGTGCGCTGCAGTGATATATGCGTACCGCGGTTCGCAGGTGGTCAGCGTTATCAGGCGTTCGGTCGGCTTCTGCCCGGGATGGTTGGGGACGGGTTCAATCACGCCCACATTCTCGGGGTCTACTATCTCGTGGTTCGTATATTCATACACATACCAGTAATTCTGCGTACGGAGGACAATCTTATCCCCTGGCTTGAAATCATCAATATGCGCCAGCGGCTCGCCATACCCGGCACGGTGCCCGGCTACCGCAAAATTGCCGATCGCCCCGGCCTTCTGAGACTCGGAATAATGCCCCAGCCCATGCATATTGAGCTGCTGGATATCTGTCCCCTCAACAATATTGCGCACCCATTTCGCACCAAAACGGGGTATATATATCTTGGACATTATTTTGCTCGTCTGGTACTTTCCCTCCTCAAGGGGGGTGGTGCTGACCGGATTGGCCTTGGCGATCCTGTATGTATTATCGCTTGACTTGGCAGAAGTCCATGACGATGTCTGTACTTCATCATCACTGGCCTGCGTCCGCTGCGACATAACACCGGTCCACCACATCTGCCACGCAAGATAAAAACCGACTATCACTGCAAGGGTAATAAGGATCTCGCCAATAACGCCGGCAACAGCGGAAACAGTACGTTTTGATGAGGCAGTACGTGCGGCACGATGGGAGCCGAATACACGATGGCCACCCGCCTGTGAAGCATCGGCGGTATCAGCTGACGGATCGCCGATCACAGACTCAAAGCCTGTACCGGCATCCGTGGCGCTGTCCATCTGTGGTGTATTATCAGTCATTTCTTATCCTCCGCATCGATCCCTTTAATCGTTCCTTCTGCCTGCTGCTCCAACTGCAGCAGCATACTTTAAAGTCTGCGTAGTTGCTACAGTTTTACTGAACCTCAGCTTCGTTTCCTTTTTAACATCAAACCCGAGACCATCAGCCTTCACGTACTCTTTATATATCTGGATAGCCCTGGAAGAATCCATGGCTGCACCCAGCCTGTCCGGATCGCCGATAGCAGAGATGGTATAAGGCGGGGCATACTGCTTACCGTCAAGGAGCAGTACATTCCCCACGCATCTCACAACCGTTGACGTGTTGACACGCTGCCCCTGGATAGTCATCGCTTCAGCTCCCCCTGACCACAGGGCGTTAACGACAGCTTCAATATCCTGCTGGTGCACAACGTAATCGTTGACATTATCGCCGGCGCCGGCACCTGCATCGCCATTCTGGGTGCGCTGTTCCCACAGCGGAGAATCATCCAGGGTAACAGTGATCCCAGGCCCTTCAATCGCAGGGGACACAGCCTTTGATTCGCTGGACGTATTATCAGCCCCAGTTTCTGCCGATGATCCGGAGGCGAGGTTCTTGCGCAGCACATCGATCTGGCCGGTGAGGGATTTTATGTCCCCGGTCAGGGTTGACACACGCTGGCCTCGCCGGGCAAGAAGCTCCTGGGTATTTGTGCTGGGTACATAATCAGCATTCGACTGGAGGTTGACAATAAAAATCCAGCCTACCAGAGAAAAGATCAGGATTGTGATGAGTGAAGAATACCATGGTTTTCTAGGTGCGCGATGGCTGGACGCACGCTCCTGGCGGCGCCCATCTCTCCTTAAAAATACCATATCGCTCCTAAATACCCAACGTTATGCAGCTGCTTATATACCAGTTTATACGAACATGTCGATTCACGTATCCTCTCTTCTCTTCCAGTATAACCATTAGAATGATCTGAGGTATTGAACAGGAACGATGATCCCTGAGGAATCACGTTTTGTCGGTTAAGGAGAAAGCATGACTGACGCTAACAGCGACAACATCGTTGAGGACAAAGAAACCGCTGAAGCCATCGAAGAAGCAGACAGCAGCGCTGATAACGGCGGCGCTCAAAAGGCTGCTGACAGCAGTGATGCTGCAGACCGCAGAAGCGCAGACAGCGATACCGCCGGTGAGGATGCTGAAAAAGAAACTGCCGAGGACAAAGACGAGGGATCCGGCGATGAGGCGGACGGGAGTGATACCGGCACCGACACCGATAACGGCAATGGCAGCAAAAAAACGCGCGGCCTTTTCGGACGCGGCAAGAAGAAAGGTTACGAGTTCAAGCCTGAAAATCCTGAGGCTGTTGAAGCTGCAATGAAGCGTCTGGAAAACGGTATGAACAGCGATAATATGACACCGCAGATGGAGCGCATAGCCAAACGCCAGGAAGACGAAACACGGCGCGTGGAAAAAGCTATCGAAAACACCAAGTCTAACCCCGCGTGGCTTGTGCCGCTCTTCAGCATACTTCTGATCCTCGGCCTCCTGTGGGTCGTAGTATTCTATCTCACCCACCAGTACCCGATCCCCGCAATCGGCAACTGGAACCTGGCCGTTGGCGCAGGTATCTCATTTATCGGCTTTATCCTCCTGATGTGGTGGGAGTAACTTTTGAAACCGCGCGTTGACCACATTCACATTACAGTGGAAGATCTCGGACGCGCAGAAAAGTTTTATGACAGGCTACTGCCCCTGCTCGGCTTTGATACCAAGCTGAAAGAGGCCGATCGGGTGCCTTCACATGAGTACAAGATCGTAGAGTATCACCATAACCTTATTTCCATAGGGCTGGTAAATCAGCGGAAAGCCTACAGCAGGGAGAAGCCGAGCCGGAGGAAAGCAAGGGCGCTGCATCATCTGGCTTTTCATGCTGAAAACCGTGAAGAAGTGGATGCTGTGTATGAGGAAGTAAGGAAGCTGCCGACAGAAATTATCCATAAGCCGCAATACTACCCTGATTATTGCCCGGATTATTATGCTTTCTTCTTTAAGGACTCCGAAGGTATCGAATACGAAGTCACGAGTTTTGACAGGGACAGATATTTTCCAGCATAGATGAATAATCAAGTAACTCATGTACGCAGGAACTGCCGCAGGCATGAGTTAAGGTTACTGCTGCTGTGTACCGGCCGTGTTCTTATTATCGGCACCCTTCTGCACCTCATCAGTCAGACGTTGCAGCTCATCTGCCGCCTTAGCCGCACGGCCTATATTATCCATAGTCACATTTCTATTGATCCACACGGAAGCAAGTTTGAGCATACGGGTTTTACTATCGCTGTCCGGCGCACTATTCAAGCTGTTGGCACGGTTAACTAGATCCTGCAAGCGTATACTTATCTCACCTACTTTAGCGGACAGTTTACTTATATACAGCAGTTTAAGTTCTTCCGTTTCTTTACCGATTATCCTTGTACCTACAAGGTACGCGATCCTGTTTTGCGGATGCTGGTCATCTGCAGATTTCTGCAGACTGTCTACACCGGTTTTAAGTTCATCGTCATCAGCCACAGGGGAAACCTGTATCTGCTTAATAAGGATCGCAGCTTCAATTTTTGCATGAGCATACTTTAGCTGGGCCCAGCTAGTCCGCTGTTTAATATCCTCTTTAACCTGTCTGATTTCCTGCTCATGCCGTGAACGTATTATAAAGTTCTTCGCACCCACACCGATAAGCGCCAGTATGGTAACGATTGCGATACCTGCAATGATGAGCCTTTTCTTCGATGGCAGGCGTGCAGGTTCACGGGTCTGCGCAGGATGGCCTAAATGTTCATCCTTAAATATACCATCGGCATCATCGGCAGACATGTTACCCGTAACAAAACTATTATCAGCCATTAGCTGCCCCTTTCTCTACTGCAGTGAAATCAAACCCTGCAATCTGTTTCTGCGAATACTCAGATTCTTTGACAGGCGTGTACCATTGCGGCAAATAGGACAAATATGCGCAAGAAACACCTATCGGGAAACGTAACCCTATTATACAAATTAATGGGAGTATCGGAAACTGGAGAAACAACCTTACCTCCTTATTTACAAATGCTCAGAGGATAAGGGCGGGCAGCTCGGCACTACCGCCCCAATCGGCTCCTCCTTATATTCCAATAGCCATGATCGTTTATTCCGCATCTGCCTTGTCCGCGGCAAGCCGGCCTTCGAGCTGTCTGACGATATCCTCGTGCATTTTTTCATCGATCTTAACGGTAAGGAGAAAAACGATGAGGCTCAGGACAATGCCGCCAAGGGGCAGATAATAGGCAAAGGTCTTGAATGTGCGGATGTTATCAGCAGTCATGCTGGAGGCTGTGGCAGAACCAACCATGCCGGCAGCAACAGCCACAAACCCGACGATACCGTTGGAGAGGGCTCCGGCAATCTTGTCAAGCATCGGACGCACAGACAGCGTGACGGCCTCATTCCGCCGCCCGGTTTTCAGCTGTCCGTATTCAATGGAATCGGTCATACTCAGGATAGCGGTCATCTGGATGGATTGCGCGGGCAGATAGAAAAGTATGAGTGCAGCAACCACAGCCGGAAGATTTGCAGGCGCAGCAATAAACAGAATGTATCCGGCAATCATGGATACCATCCCGGCTGTGTACAGCCAGCGGCGGGGTATGTGCCGGTTGAGCATCGGATAGAACGGCGTGGTGACCAGCCCGATGACGACCGGGATGACCCCGGCAAGGAAAAACTGTCCGGCATCCCAAGCACGTATGTGAACTGGTAGAAAAGCACACCGGTAGTAGCCACATTAGCTACCGAATACAGCAGATAGCTCAGTGCCACCCACAGCAGCTAGTCATTCCTGGCAATAGCTTTGAATGCTTCAATGGGATTGCCGCTGCCCTCAGCTTTAGCGCGCAGATTGCCCTGGTTCTCACGGGTACCGAATGCCACGCTCCCCTCGCGGGGAGCGACTAAATCCTTTTTCTTGCTACCCGATTGATTGTATATTTCAATCCACGCTCCCCTCGCGGGGAGCGACCGACGGGCTATTAATACCCAACAGTTTTTTCGCATTTCAATCCACGCTCCCCTCGCGGGGAGCGACGTGGCAGTTTTTGAAACTGTTGTGTATGCTGGACTGATTTCAATCCACGCTCCCCTCGCGGGGAGCGACTCCGTGAGGCTCATCAGCGTGCGCGATATACGGATTTCAATCCACGCTCCCCTCGCGGGGAGCGACACCTGTCAAATCCTGGGATCCTGTTCCTAGCAGATTTCAATCCACGCTCCCCTCGCGGGGAGCGACAGACAATGGCCACACTGATGAAGAATACAATGATTTCAATCCACGCTCCCCTCGCGGGGAGCGACCGAAATACCAGCGCAGCAAACTCAATAACGCGTTATTTCAATCCACGCTCCCCTCGCGGGGAGCGACAAGGTACATACCACTTAAAGGTATATACCACCTGAATTTCAATCCACGCTCCCCTCGCGGGGAGCGACCCGAAGAAGCCGCACAGCAAGCGCGACAAGCCGAATTTCAATCCACGCTCCCCTCGCGGGGAGCGACCAGCCACGAACTGCCGAATCCGCAGGGATCAGCAATTTCAATCCACGCTCCCCTCGCGGGGAGCGACCTGAGGGGCGTTTACAGGCCGTACAGAGGCATATATTTCAATCCACGCTCCCCTCGCGGGGAGCGACGAGAGCGGAGGTAGACAGTGAGCCGAACACAGAATTTCAATCCACGCTCCCCTCGCGGGGAGCGACCGACTTTGCATATATGACGATGGTCAAAAGGCAATTTCAATCCACGCTCCCCTCGCGGGGAGCGACGTATTGAGATCTTCGATGAGACGCAGATTCTGACGGAATTTCAATCCACGCTCCCCTCGCGGGGAGCGACCGCCTGGGTGTGACGGTGGACGGTCTTATAGGCCGATTTCAATCCACGCTCCCCTCGCGGGGAGCGACTCGGCCAGTTTATACTTTTGGCGGGCGCGCTCAGTATTTCAATCCACGCTCCCCTCGCGGGGAGCGACCGACACAGCTCATTAAAGACCTCGTGCCTTCGTGGATTTCAATCCACGCTCCCCTCGCGGGGAGCGACGCGGGACGCTCTTAATAAGGCCTTGTACATGATGATTTCAATCCACGCTCCCCTCGCGGGGAGCGACATCGTCATGCTTCTACTTTCTGTAACGTGGGGGTATTTCAATCCACGCTCCCCTCGCGGGGAGCGACAATATCAGCTAACCGTATAGGCATCATATATACAAATTTCAATCCACGCTCCCCTCGCGGGGAGCGACGACTCAGCTTATTAAGGACCTCGTGCCCAGCTGGATTTCAATCCACGCTCCCCTCGCGGGGAGCGACTACCATAGCAGACCACCACCCATACGAACGCATAATTTCAATCCACGCTCCCCTCGCGGGGAGCGACCGGTATGGATCGGGACTTTTGCCACGACTACAAATTTCAATCCACGCTCCCCTCGCGGGGAGCGACCGAAAAAGAGCTCGATACCGTCGCTAAATACGTATTTCAATCCACGCTCCCCTCGCGGGGAGCGACTAAGGTGTGCCTGCTGGATTGTGTGCCACAGGTGATTTCAATCCACGCTCCCCTCGCGGGGAGCGACTGGGCGGCGATGAGTAAATTCTTCGCCGACTGTTGATTTCAATCCACGCTCCCCTCGCGGGGAGCGACCTTGCTGTCTCTCTCATCGGCTTTAAGTCTAAGAAATTTCAATCCACGCTCCCCTCGCGGGGAGCGACGGCAATCGCCTGGCAATTACCCTAACATAGGGTTTATTTCAATCCACGCTCCCCTCGCGGGGAGCGACGATTTCACGCTCGACTTGGCGTGGGGCGAATCGGAATTTCAATCCACGCTCCCCTCGCGGGGAGCGACAAAGCGCACCAGGCCCGGCAGATAATCCCCGCAATTTCAATCCACGCTCCCCTCGCGGGGAGCGACGGCACTTCGCCGCAGCATTCAAGATCTCTGTCTTATTTCAATCCACGCTCCCCT
>ERZ773005.151-NODE-151-length-66148-cov-27.815109_pt1 | contig 66148 bp, 53 predicted proteins | sample MGYA00580666_ERZ773005 | MGnify/ENA primary metagenome ERZ773005 (study PRJEB29015, sample SAMEA2737999) | human oral metagenome | biome: human oral; feature: human-associated habitat; material: dental | place: China | collected 2061 ...
ATCCCTTCTCGTACCGGCGCTTGCCAAAGGCTCCGGCAGACTGTTAAAACCATAGTAGCTTTGGAAACGCATTAAGACAAGAGAGCCTTGGTGGGGCGAGAAACCCATCTATTGGTTCGTGTATCTGAGATCTATCCGACGACAAGACCTTCATCACGTGTTTCACCAAATCTCTCAGCATCAACGATTCTCTATTAAAATCTTTTCTTTCCGAATGACAGGGATGCTAAAAGCTATGATTTCTGCCAGTATCGTAGCAAGTACATCGTATAAATCAAATACTGCACTCGTATTAATACATGGCAATAGCTCGTTAATAAAAGACATGAATATGACGGAAACACATATACAAAACAGCACTTTCTTAGAAAATTCAATATTTGAGAAGGCCTTACTTTCACCAAATACTGGACTAAAGAGCTGTTTTAACATAGCTGTCGCAATCCACGCCCCTCCAAAACTGGGTGTAAAATAAAATATAGGTACAACTGAATTGATTGAATAATAGTGTCTTAAAAGTATTGTTATCAGCCAAATCAACAATCCCAAGATTGCCATAATTTCAATGGAACTAATTTCTATTGTTCTTTTATCCAAATGTAGCATCCCTTATTACATTATAATTTACCAATCACCACTTCTATAAAAGCCTTACGCTAAAATCATAAAGTGGTGATTGCAGGCACTATGCAGCGCGTTTACCAGTGATTTGTTGTGCATTCAAGTATTAAAATCTTTGACGCAGTCATAGTCTATTCTTCTGCTTCCTAACGTTCTTATCGCCTATCACCATAAAAGACTTGAGCGCAGGCACAGACTCCCTGCTTAAAATTACAGAGCAGTATTTTACCTTGGCAAAGATCAAATTCCCCAAACGGGAACTGCCTGAACGGTTCGCGTGATGAGGTACGGCTCTGGAGTTTGACAAACAACATGACCGAAACCTACCTCATAACCAGGAAGGTTTTCAAGGCAGGCAAAATTCTTCACAGCATCCTTTCTCACCGTCGCTGATACCTTTACCTCAACAGGATGTAGAATATGCCCATCTTGAATAACGAGGTCAATTTCTCTTTTCTTGGCATCGCGATAGAACCAGACATCGTGCAGACTCTTTCCTGAGTTCATAAAACTCTTAAGAATCTCGGAGACGACAAACGTCTCAAAGATATGTCCTGCTGCTGCGCCATTTCGCAACTGATCAGGTGTCGTCCACCTGGTTAGATGACATACGAGACCGGTATCCATGAAAAAAATCTTCGGGGTCTTCGTCAGACGCTTGTCGATATTTGGCCAAAACGGTTCGATAACGCGCACGATATTGGAAGCCTGAAGAACTGAGAGCCAAGCTTTGACCGTCTTATGATCCACGTCGACGGCGTTTGCAATATCAGAGGCATTCAGAAGCTGACCGGTCCTTGCCGCACATACAACCATAAAGCTGTAAAACTTTGCTTCGTTCTTTACGCTAACAAGTTCGCGAACATCGCGCTCAAGATAGGCAGCTACGTAGTCAGTGTAGAAGAGATCCCAATCAATATTGGGATCTTGCAGCTCTGGCATCGAGCCCCGGTGAATTAAGTTCCAAACGTCCGTCAAGGGCGGATTCGAGGAGCCGGCCATCACTTCTGGAATGTAAGGATGGGGGTTGGAAAAATTACCGGAGAGTTCCCTCAGACTCAAACCGGGCATCTCTAAAATCCGTATCCTTCCAGCTAGGGACTCGCTCACACCCTTCATAAGATGATATGTTTGCGAACCGGTAAGTACAATGCGACCCTTTTCCTCCGATTGATCAACGATCCATTTTATCGGCGAGAAGAGCTCTGGCACACGCTGCACTTCATCAATAATAAGCGGAAGAGCCTTTGATTCGAAAAAGAGGACAGAGTCCTCTTTGGCAAGAAGATAGTCCCTGGGGTTTTCCATCGAAACATAGTTAAAGTCATTACCGAGATGCTGTTTGAGTACGGTTGTCTTTCCAACCTGGCGAGCACCGGTCACAAGCACAACTTTTCCCTGCTTTAGCATTGCGTCAATCGTTGGTTCAATTTCACGCTTTATATACATACAAGGACCTCCCGGCAACAGGAGATTATTTTCTCATTAGTATTCAATGTTGTCAAATTTGGGAATTACATTCCCAAATTTATCTTCCTCTTCTAGCTTTCGCGGGTTTCTTTTCCGGAAGCTCAGCATACATACCATCCAGAAGTTCCAGAACAAGCGCCGTATCTTCAAACCTATCAAATACATGCATTAATGTCTTTGAGCCTTCATACGGATAACGCAATTCTGAATCAGCAAGTAGCCTATCTGATGTAGGAGTTCTCTTCAAAAACAGTTCATTATCGCCAATATCGCCTATCAACTTGCCATTAAGATACACAAGATATCCGCCCATCATGGATCGTATAACGACATCGCCTGCTACAGAAAAGACTTCACGAACATATTCATTGAATTCATTCACCTTGATCGCGCTCCCATCAAATTTGAATTTGTACGACTCAGCCGAAGCAGTCTTAACAGGCGCTTTTCCCCAAGTATCAGGCGGATGCATTCGTCAATCGGACTCAACGCTTGAAACCTGCAAGGTCGTGGGTTATACGCCGACCGGATCGTCATGCTCGCGCAACATAGCGTCACGGTCAACAACCCACTGCTCCATCTGCCACCATATGCGCAGCACGATATGGTTATGTAAATGGTCGGGCACCTGATGACAATGACCAGAGCGAGGACAATCACTCCAAGTACCATACTTGCGAAGTTAGCTACCGCAATATTGTCGATGCAGCAGCTGTCTCAGGGTTTCGAGCTTAGCGCTCGCAATTCGAGAGAATCATCCAGCCAGCCCCACGACATGCTGAAGTCATTCAGAGTTATTCCTTTCCTCTGTCGAACTGGGCGGCATCATCGTACATCGTCCATACGAAGAGGCCATCGTTTATCGTCCATACGAAGAGGCTGTCGTCTATCATCCAACTATAAACGCTAACTTCTCGAGTTTCATCATTCTTAGTCTCATCATTCTTAGTCTCATCATTCTTAGTCTCATCATTCTTGAAACATTCCTTGTAATTCAGCGGGTTGACTAACGATTGATCATTATTAGAAAAGGGTTTTTGTTTCAACTTCAAAAATGTCACTACTTTATAGAACCAATATCGAGACAGCTTGCCATTTTCCCTTCTGATCCAACAGCGTCCAGCAGCATCCTTGAAAATGAATGTATCAACTTTCCATTTCTCGTCGTTGATAATCGGCCGTACTTTACCAATTGTTTCTTTAATTGCAGATAATTCCTCAGGATACGTCCAAGGGCGCTTATCAGTTCTTTTTTTGTTATTAACAACAGCAAATGAAATGAACTCCCCAGGAACCAAGATGGGTTGAAGAAGGAGCGTCTTCACTCGCTCGTCTTTCCTCCTACCTTCTTCCATTTTGTATGCTTCGCCATAAACAGCTAGATTTCTAATGGGGGTCTGTGATTGGTTGAGCAATATTATTCCGGCATGGTACTGTGGTTTATCTTCACGCGGAGGCTGCCCGAACTTATTGCCACTATTTCGCGAATCGTTTTCTTCCTTCTCGTCACAACGGTCATCGTCAACGCGCGCCCACCAAGCACTGATCTGCTCAGCCTGAGCTCTGATCTTCTCCTTCTGTCCTCGATAGACTTGAAAAAGCCCTATAGTCGAACCCATGACAGCCAATAGCGGAGTTGCGATATTGTTGATAAACGACATCAAATCCATTAGACGCTCCAAAAAATTCTCAATTCGAGTATCGTTGACGCAATCCCTCATCGTTTGAAAAGAATTGCTCGCTCTACGATGAAACGCTGTCATTCCCAATTGCATTGAGTTTGCGTGCTGGAAGGTGATTAACCCATCTTCAGAACACCCATATAGACGCAAATCGACCCATACAACACGCTAACAGGTACTTGTCTACTCCCACTCAATGGTCGCGGGTGGCTTTGGTGTGATGTCATACGCAACGCGGTTCACACCGGCAACCTCACCAACAACGCGAGAAGAAATACGGCCCAAAAGCTCATACGGCAGCTTTGCCCAGTCCGCGGTCATGGCATCGCTTGACTCAACCGCACGCAGAATCACCGGACGGGCATACGTGCGCTCATCGCCCATAACGCCCACGCTGCGGATATCGGGTAGCACGGCAAAGTACTGCCAGACGCTATGTGCGGAGTTGCGCTCGCCCGTTTCTTTAAACAGGCGCGCATTATAAGCATCGATCTCTTCTCGCACAATGGCATCGGCATTTCGCAAAATCTCCAGTTTCTCAGGCGTTACCTCGCCGATAATGCGAATGGCAAGACCGGGACCTGGGAATGGTTGCCTGTATACAAGGTTCTCTGGCAAGCCAAGAGACACGCCCAACTCACGAACCTCGTCCTTGAAGAAGTGATCAAGAGGCTCAATCAGGTCAAAGTGCACGCCTTCGGGGAATGGAATCAGGTTGTGGTGGCTCTTGATGGTCGAAGCCTTGCCGCCCGTCTTGCGAGCACCGGATTCAATAATGTCAGGGTAAATGGTCCCCTGCGCCAAGAACTGAACGCCGTCCAGCTTCTGAGCCTCCTCAAAGAAGACCTTCCAAAACTCGGTGCCAATGAGTCGCCGTTTCTGCTCCGGCTCAATCACTCCGGCAAGCAGCTTTGCATAGCGCTCCTCTGCGTGCACGTGCACCAGCGGCACATTGAACTGCTTACGGAAGACCTGCTCAACCATCTCCGGCTCACCCTTACGGAGCATGCCATGGTTCACAAAGACGCAGGTCAACTGATCGCCGATGGCACGGTGGACAAGAGCCGCAACAACGGAAGAGTCAACGCCACCGGAAAGCGCCAAAATGACGCGACCGTCGCCAACCTTCTGGCGAATCTCTGTCACCTTCTGCTCAATAATATTGTCCATGGTCCACGTGGGCTCAAGGCCGCAGATATCAAAGAGGAAGTTGGAAAGCATCTGAGAGCCGAACTCGGTGTGATTGACCTCAGGGTGAAATTGCGTGGTGTACAGCCGGCGTGCAGGATCCTCCATGGCTGCCACGGGACAAACGTCGGTGGAAGCGGTTACGATAAAGCCCTCGGGCACAGACGAAACCGCATCGCGATGGCTCATCCACACGGTCTGCTTGTCAGGAGTACGGTCAAAGATCTTGCTACGCGACCCATCCTCGTTAAGCGACAGACGCGCCGGGCCATACTCGCCCTTCTCGGTGTGTCCGACCGTACCGCCCAGAGTGGCCGCAATGATCTGATGTCCATAGCAAAAACCAAAGACCGGAACGCCAAGTGCCAGCACGTTCGGATCGATATGCGGGGCATCCTCGGCATAGACAGAAGCAGGACCTCCGGACAAAATCAATGCCGATGGCTTCATGGCACCCAATTCATCGGCAGAAATGTCACACGGAACAATCTCGGAGTACACGTGTAAATCACGCACACGACGCGCAATCAATTGCCCATACTGGGCACCAAAATCAAGCACGGCAACAAACTGCTGGGGCCTTGCCTCATTCATGAAATCTCCGCTTCTCCGGCAACGCCGGGCTTCTCGCCAGCGTAATCCCTGCACTGGCAACTTGTTGTGCCTTTCCATGATACATTTCCTGCACGATATTCCCCACAAGAAAACGTCTCTGCATATGATTTTTCGACAGTTTGGCGTATAGTGATAGGCCAACCATCGGGCAAAATGAACACTACACGCAAAGGAGTCCCCGTGGCCAAGTGGTTTTCAAAGAAGTCCAAACACATGCGCGACTTCGATGAGGACGCGGCTGGTATACATGCCAACCACGCTGATATGGATGCTTTTACCAGGGCTGAGCCATCGACGACTCCGCAAACACTCGGCAATGCGAGGCAAGCAAACGTCGCTTCTGCTCGTGAGGCCCAGGGCACCTTTGATTCCCCGTTTACTCGCGAGCCTTTAATTGGCAACACCAACGCACAAAGCGGTTGGAAAGCGAGAAGTGCTGAAGACTTGGAGCCTCATACGGTACGACGCGCCTACGCCGCACCGTCTTCAGAACCCACACATACCCGCCATGCACGAATTGGCGTTGCTCAGCATGCAAAAAGCCGGGCCGAAGGCGTGAGTGCCTACGCTCAAAAAAGACGCGGATCAAAAAGACACCGCAAGCTTAAGATCTTTTTCGGTATCTTTGCAACCCTGTTAATTGCGGCAAGCGCCGTGGCTCTGTGGTGGCTTTTTGATACAAATGCCAAGCTCCGTAACGGCTTGGATGCCAACCTCCAAAGCGCACTGGTAAAGGCCAAAGATTCTGACCCGTTTTATATGCTTCTCTTAGGTGTCGACAAGGACGAAGACAGGTCCGAAAGTTGGGGCAGCGACACCTCAAACTTTCGCGCAGACACCATTATTTTGGCGCGAGTTGACCCCAAGAATAAAAAGATCACTCTCATTTCCATCCCCCGAGATACCATGGTTGACATGGGAGCCGATGGTAAGCAGAAAATAAACGCTGCCTATTCGCTGGGTGGTGCAGCGAATATGGTCAAAGTGGTTTCCAAATTCGCCAACGTCAATATCTCGCATTATGCCGAAGTTGACTTTGAATCCTTTACCAAGATTGTCGATTCCATCGGTGGCGTTGACGTCAACCTCCCGCAACCGGTAAAAGACGTACAATACGCCGGCATTGACCTCCCCGCCGGTGAGCAGACCTTAAACGGTGAACAGGCGCTCGGACTCAGCCGCAGCCGCCACGCGTACGACGACTATGGCGGAGGAGATTTTTATCGCGCAGCCAACCAGCGTATGATTCTCATGGCCATCGCGAAAAAGGTTCTGAAGCTTGACCCCGCTGCCATGGCTTCTGCGGTATCGCAGATTGCCGACAGCGTTACCACCGATATGAGTGTCACCGATATTGTGGGGCTTGCCCTCCAGTTCCGCGGCATCAACACCACAGAGGACATGTATTCGGGACGTACTCCCACAGAATCTCAGCTCATTGACGGCGTGTGGTATGAAATAGTCGACAAGGACGCCTGGCGCACGATGCTCAGCCGTGTGGAGAAGGGCCTGCCTCCTCTTGAAGATGCAAACACCGATGAAACAACCGGCGTTACCGGAACCGTTGCAGGCGATCCCACCGCAGAGTCCTCCATTAAGCCCGACTACACCGGCGACGTTGCCGTTATGAATGGCACTGACAAGCAAGGTCTCGCGGCGCAAAAAGCAGCGGCTCTTAAAACCGCGGGATATAACGCATTTGCCGAAAATTCGGATGAAAATCTTGATTCTTCCAGTATTATTTACGATGGAACGAAAGAAGGTCGCGCAAAGGCATACGGTGTAGCAAAGACACTGAATATTCCCACGAGCGCCATCAAACCAAATGACGGTTCGTATCCCACTGACGTGGATATCACCGTTATTCTCGGAGCGGAACAGATAACGTAAAGGAGTACCAAAATATGAGCAATCTTGATATGACACCGATCATTACCATCCTTGCCGGAGTCATCTTGGTTCTGCAGTCCATCTACATCGCCCTTGCCTTAAAGAAAGGCTGGACAATCAGGGTAAAGCCTATTTGGCTCCTTTTGTGGGCAATTCTTCTTGTTGGCGGTATCTACTCGATGATTACCGGAAATCGCTTCATCCAGTAGCCAAAACTCCAAAATCTGCACGCATTTATACGTTAAATCGGAAATGCATAACGTCGCCGTCTTGGACGACGTATTCTTTGCCTTCCATGCGGAGCTTGCCGGCGGCCTTGCATCCGGCTTCTCCGCCAAGCTCGACATAATCCGTATAGCTTGCAACCTCAGCTTTAATGAAGCCACGCTCAAAGTCCGAATGGATAACGCCCGCCGCTTCAGGAGCCTTTGCTCCGATGCGCACGGTCCACGCCTTCACTTCCATTTCACCGGCAGTAAAGTAACTCTGAAGACCCAGAAGTTTATACGCTGCCTGGGCAAGCGTGGCAAGGCCCGAGCGTTCAAGGCCGAGAGACTCCAGATACTCGGCAGCTTCCTTAGGATCAAGCTCTGCAAGTTCTGCTTCAACCTCGGCGCACACGGGAATCGCCTCTACACCGTCCACAAGTGGCGCGGGCTTTGAGAGCGCGTCTTCATCTACGTTTGCCACGTATAAGATGGGCTTCATCGTAAGCAAAAAGAGATCGTGGGCCGCTGCGCGCTCATCGTCGGTCATCTCCATATCGGCAGCACGCTTGCCTTCATTCAGCCACTCTTGCAGACGCTTTGCCACCGAAAGGCGAGGCTGTAAGTCCTTGTCGCGCTTAGCCTCTTTCTCCAACTTAGGAAGTGCCCGCTCCAATGTGCCCAGATCAGCCAAGATAAGTTCTGTCTGGATAATATCAACATCCTGCTCAGGGTCTACTCGACCTTCAACGTGTACGACATCGGGATCGGAGAAGTAACGAACTACCTCACAGATGGCATCGGTTTGGCGAATGTTGGCGAGAAACTGGTTGCCCAGACCTTCTCCCTCATTTGCACCTTTCACCAACCCGGCAATATCTACAAACTCAACGGTGGCAGGAACAATACGTCCAGGGTGAACAATGTCGGCAAGCTTTTGTAAGCGTGCGTCAGGCACGTCAACAATTCCCACATTTGGATCAATAGTCGCAAACGGATAATTGGCGGCAAGGCCGCCCTTACGGGTCAGCGCAGTAAACAGGGTAGACTTACCTACATTTGGGAGACCCACAATACCAATGGAAAGCGACATGTTAATCCTTATCTTTCGGAGTTTCTTCAAGTGATTCCACAAGATCACCCAGCTGCTTTTTTCCGGTTTCAAGCAGACGCTCTGCACGCTCTCGCGCCCGAATGCGCATACGCTCGGCTTCCTCTGCCTGACGATCGTGTACGACAAGCTGGGTAATATCCATAGGCTGCATGACAAGCGCACCGGCCTCAGGACAGACACGCACGCAAGCCTCGCAGTTTGTACAAAACTGTTGTCGAATCATCAAATTGCCACGTTCATCAATGTCAATGGCATGCATCGTACAGGTCTTCTCGCACTCACCGCATAAGGTGCAGCGCGTTGAATCCCACATCGGAGCTTCAAGCTTTACAAAATCGGCCAGACCCTCATCATGCTGAAGCGCTCCCATCATAAGACGGCGATTTTGCGTCAACATGGCTTGACGGTTATTGGTTGTACGAATGCCAATGGATTCATCAAGTTGGTTCTGCAATTTATCCAACGCACGGGCATGCGCATTGATACGATTGGCAACCGCCTGTGCTCCTGCCAATAATGGCGTCGAGCGCATGACAAGCCGCTCGGCCGCATTGACGGAGCTGCTGAGAAATTGACTGCGTTTATACGCGCGCGTCAGATCATGATCAAGGGATGTCTCATCTGACTCAAAGCCAACGCTTGCACCCGTCCACGTCTCTGCGAAAGCAATGTGATCACAGTAGGTTTTCTCACCGGTGGTGGTGCGGCACTTGTCGCATACGCCAAACGGCAGATAAACGGATACGTTATCAAAATCCGTCAGGATGGCAAACCATGTATCTCGGGATATCGCACCCACACAAGGCAGGCAAATCTCATTGCCTAGAGGTTTTCGTCCCAGCGCACGTGTACAGGTAATGTACGCTTTGTTATATGCCGACGCTGCACGAGCCACCTGATCGTAGAGCTTGCGCGGTGTGTGGCGACGTGTATTGAATACTTCCGTTGGACAAACCGAATCACACAGACCGCACTGAATGCAATGCTCTGCTATGGATACGGTCTGGTTATGGATATCAATAGCATCAACGGGACATACCTCTTGGCACCGGCGGCACACCTCAGCGCTGCCGGAAGCACACTGCAGACAACGATTGGGATTGGCCCACGGCAACTCCTTATAATCGGCAGGATCATAGGGCTTATTCTCAGCATCATTGCCGCCAAGGCTGCCCATCAACGCATCCAGGGGATTTGATAGCGCCTGCCAATCGCTCTGAATGTCAATCAGATCATCAAGAAAATCGTGCTTCTCGGCCATGCGCCCTCCCCTCCAACACGCCTCTCGGACACGTTTTGCATCTTTGCCGCATTGCTCACCACTGCGGTTTAACATTGTAACCAATCATGTAGCGAGAAGTACGTGGGACAGAGGTCTTCTCGCCAAACACATGCCATTATCGGTATAAATCGGTGCACGCCGGACATACAACGATGCGCACCACGGCATATGTCACGCAAAAAGCCGAGCCCGTAAGGACTCGGCTTTACACAATCGGTCTTACCCGAACAGGTTTAGTACATGCCGCCACCCTGGCCGCCTGCAGCGGCTGCGTGAGTGATGGCCTCTTCGATGGTGGTATCCTTCGGCTGATCGGTTACGGTTGCCTCGGTGATAAGAATCAAAGATGCAACGGATGCCGCATTCTGAAGTGTGGTACGGGTGACCTTAACCGGGTCAAGAACACCCATCTCAATCATATCGCCATACTTGCCGGATGCGGAATCAAGACCCTGGCCTGCGGGGAGTGCCTTGATCTTCTCGACAACTACGCTGCCCTCAAAGCCGGCATTGTTTGCAATGGTGCGAACCGGAGCTTCAAGTGCCTTGCGGATGATCTCGACACCGATCTTCTCGTCTGCGTCAACGGTCTCAACGCCGTCGAGTACGGAGGAAGCTGCGAGGAACGCAACGCCGCCACCGGCAACGATACCCTCTTCAACAGCCGCACGGGTTGCCTGAAGTGCATCCTCAATGCGGTGCTTAATCTCCTTGAGCTCAACCTCGGTAGCCGCGCCAACCTTGATGACTGCTACGCCGCCGGCCAGCTTTGCCAGACGCTCCTGGAGCTTCTCGCGATCAAAGTCAGAGGTGGTGTTTTCAATCTCACCCTTGATCTGGTTGATGCGGTCGTTGATGGCTTCTTTGGTACCATTGCCGTCAACGATGGTGGTGTTATCTTTGGTAACCTTGACAGACTTGGCGCGACCGAGCATCTCTGCGGTAACCTCGGAAAGGTTGTAGCCAAGCTCCTTCATGATGGCCTGGCCACCGGTAAGGATTGCAATGTCCTCAAGCATACGCTTACGGCGATCGCCATAGCCGGGTGCCTTAATGGCGCACACGTTAAGAACGCCGCGGAGCTTGTTCAGGATAAGCGTGGTCAGAGCCTCGCCGTCAACATCTTCAGCAATGATAAGCAGTGGTGCGCCCTGCTTCTGAACGGCCTCAAGCACGGGAAGAATGTCCTGAATGTTGGAGATCTTCTGATCGGTCATCAGAATGTAGGGATTCTCAAGCTCAGCCGTCAGTGTCTCATTGTTGGTAGCAAAGTACGGAGAGACATAGCCCTTGTCAAACTGCATACCCTCAACGGTATCAATATCAATACCAAAGGTCTGAGACTCCTCAACGGTAATGACACCGTCTTTGCCGACAACGTCCATAGCATCGGAAATCTTAGCGCCGACCGTAGGATCGCCGGCAGAAATGGTGCCAACGGAAGCAATCTGCTGCTTGGTGGAAACGTCCTGGGCGCCCTTCTTCATCTGGTTAACAACGGCATCAACGGCCTTATCGATACCACGACGGATGGCAATGGGGTTAGCGCCTGCTGCAACGTTACGAAGACCCTCGTTGACAATAACCTGTGCAAGCAAAGTTGCGGTGGTTGTACCGTCACCGACGGTATCGTTGGTCTTTGTTGCAACTTCCTTCACCAGCTGAGCTCCCATGTTCTCCACAGGGTCAGAAAGCTCAATTTCCTTGGCAACGGAAACACCATCATTGGTAATGGTAGGAGCGCCGTATGAACGCTGCAGGGCAACGTAGCGACCCTTAGGTCCAAGCGTTGTGGTTACTGCGTCAGCCAAGGTGTTTACGCCTTTGGCAAGCTTGGCGCGAGCATCGGTACCAAATGCAATATCTTTTGCCATTTTCTATTCCTCCAAATAAATACGTATAGGAAGTACACAGCGAGAAAATCTCACGCATAAAGCGCTTCTTGCAAAACGTTAGTCCTCGACAATTGCGTAAATGTCATCAGCACGGAGAAGTAAGAGCTCCTCGCCATCGACTTTTACCTCGGTGCCACCAAACTTGCCATAAAAGACCTGATCGCCAACCTTAACATCAAGAGCAATGCGCTTGCCGTCCTGGTCATACTTACCAGCACCAACAGCCAAAACCTCACCGCGCTGTGGCTTTTCCTGTGCGGCAGATGCAATATACAGACCAGTGGAAGTCTTCTCTTCCTTAGGAGCAGGCTTAACCAAAACGCGATCTCCAAGCGGCTTCAATGTCATTGTGTAAAACCTCCTTATAAGGGCGTACGTAAACGTATGTGTCCGTACCCGTGTTGCGGCTCCTCCTTGATATGGGCGCCGCTCTTTCCAACGTTATGAAGTATTCCCCACATTGGTAGAAAAATATACGACTCGATAGTAAAAAATCTTACTGACAGCACTTAGATTTTCTATGGGTACATCACATAGGGATTGTATTCATATATAAAGTGCATGACGACGAAGTTTTGCGTACAATAAAGGCCTGCACATGACTGACAACTCTACCGTCAATAAGAAGTGAGGACTCATGCAAGAGCTCAAAGAGAGAATCATCGCTGAAGGGATTGTTCGGGAAGGTAACGTCTTGAAAGTAGACAGCTTTTTGAATCATCAATGCGATGTCACTCTCTATCAACATATGGGCGACGCATGGGCTCAACATTTTGCAAGCAAGAAAATCGATAAGATTCTGACGGTTGCAGCTTCAGGCATCGGAATATCCTGTGTGGCTGCGCTTTCCTTTGGTGGCGCGCCGGTTGTGTTCGCGCGCAAGGCTCAATCAATTAATCTGGACGGAGACCAATATACTGCCAGCGTCCACAGCTATACGCACGGCAATGACAACACCGTCATCATTGCAAAGCGATTCCTGCAGCCGGGTGAGCACGTGCTGCTTATCGACGATTTTCTCGCCAACGGAGCGGCGCTTGACGGTCTCATTGAGATCTGTCGTCAGGCGGATGCGGTTGTTGAAGGCATCGGTATAGCCGTCGAGAAGGGCTTTCAGTCCGGAGGCAAACGCATGCGCGAGTCCGGATACGACGTATGCTCTTTGGCCATCATCAAATCAATGGACGTTTCTACGGGAAAAATTGAATTTGCGTAGAAACTGTTTTCCAGCAGGCTAATCGTTACTATTTCACAGTCTTATATATCCACAAATATTATATAATCGGTACTTACCAAAACCGATATGTACATGCTGTTGTAGAGGAGGCTTATATGCGCGCCAACACTCGTCGCTTATGGCTCGGTTTATTTCTTGTATTTGCATTATGTATAGGGCTTATTCCCCCAAAAGTGGTTCTGGCAGCATCAGCCAGTGCAACCCTTACGGATCCCAAAGTAGCTGTTAACAAAACAGCCAGTGAACTCACCAAGAATCCGCAGACCAACGATTTGGAAACAAAGGTTTCCCTCACTTTCTCGGGAAATACGGAGAATCTCCCTTCAGATGTCGTGTTTGTCCTCGATAAATCAGGTGCCGCTGATGTACTTGACGAGTCGCTTGCCTTTCTTGATGAACTCAAGCGGCAGGCCGACACCAAAGGAGTAAAGGTACGAGTCGGCGTCGTTCTGTTCAACCGCGTCGGTAACATAGAGCTTCCTTTGACCGATATCTCCACCGGATATGACCAGATCAGAGCAGCCATGCAAAAGCAAGTCTCCATGGGAACAAACATGCATGCCGGTCTGTTGGCAGGACAGAAGCTGCTGGATGACGACACCGAAGTCCCCAACAATCGCAAGCACATGGTATTAATCTCCGACGGAGCCACCTATCTGTATTCAAAGAATGGTGATTACACCAAGGGATATACGCGCTCATTCGGCAATCCCAAAGCTCAAACGAATCCTGCTACAGGCAATCCCTTCCCTAACGGGAGTGATAGAAAAGGCGGTATTTGGGAGTATCAGTCGCGTGAATATAACCTAAACGAAGCAATCAAGTTCTCAGCCGCCTCCGGCGATGCTACTTTACTGGAAACGTATCTTAATCAGAAACGCCAGCACGACGCCGATTACGAACAATACGAGTATGAATATAACTTTTCCTCCGCTTATCTTGGCATCGGGCGCAAGACAATGCCCATTGAGGAAAATGCCGTAGCCAATATTGATGCAGCGTGGATTCATGCCATCGATACTTTTGATGAGATCGCAGCAAAGTACCACACCTACGTCTTCTTTAAGAATGTAGCTGATTTTGACGGATCAACTCTGCTCAAGTACATGACCCGCAATACGGGTGGTCTCTCGCAAAACTTCGTGCAGCTTCAAAAAGCACTCGGTCATTCCCTTTCCGATGGCTCCTCTGTTACGGACATCGTCGGCGATGATTTTGACTTCGTAAACGACTTTTCACGTGTCACAGTAAAAGTCGGAGATGAAGAGCTTACCGGTGAGAAAATTTCCGACAATAGGTACGGCTTTGGTAAACGAGCCGACGGCAGCTATCGCTACGAGCTTACCTACACCGCAGCAGATAAAAGCCTCAAGCTTGACATTCACGAAAGCATCACTTCCGATAAGCCCGTCACACTGAGCTTCTATGAGAAGCTCAAGAATCCTCCCACAACTCCGGGTACATATACGTTTGACACAAACGAGTCGGCGACACTTACCGTTGTTGACAGCAGCGGGAATAGCGGGGGCACATATAACTTCCCCAAACCACAGGTCACATATACGGCAGCTAAAAAGGGAACGGTCACAGCTCACTACGTTGATGAAAACAACACCGAGATAGCTGATTCTGTTACCACTACGGGAGATGTAGATACCGCCTATACCACTCAACAAAAAGATGTCGAAGGCTATACCTTTAAGGAGATGGCTGGAGATTCCGCGGCTGTAAACGGTACATACATTGATGGCACCCTTACCGTTACGTATGTATATAGCAAGAATCCTGCGCCTACGCCCGGCAAGACCGATCAGCCCAACAATCCTAAGAAATCTTCTTCTAAAAAAGGACGCGGGGTCATACCGGACATGGGAGATATTGGTGTTGCAGCTACATCAGGTGTTGTAGCCTTGGGTGGCGGCCTGCTCCTTCTTGATCTTCGGCGCAAAATGAAGAGTTCAAACAAGTAGTCCTCTGTGCACTTGCGTGTGCATAATCTCTTGAGCGCTACGAAAAGCCCGGACTTTTAACGGTCCGGGCTTATCTTTTTCATAATTCAGATATTTTTAACGATCGACATCGTCCTCAAGCGCTTCCAGATCGGAAAGCCAAAGCGCGCTGGAGGCATCCGACGGCATCCGAAGATCACCGCGCGGTGAAAGCGCCACGGAGCCTACTTTTGGTCCGTCCGGCATGGCACTACGCTTGAACTGCTGCGCAAAGAACCGACGATAAAACACCTTGAGCCAGGCAAGAATGGCTTCCTTGGAGTACTTCTCGCCAGAAGTGCCTGCTCCAAACGCATAACAGGCAAGACGGAATACTTTGTGCGGGCTTGAGCCGTGGCGGAGTACGTGATACAGGAAGAAATCGTGAAGCTCATAAGGACCCACAAGATCTTCGGTTTTTTGGTCGATTGAACCGTCTGCGTTTGCAGGAAGGAGCTCGGGACTGACCGGCGTATCCAAAACGTCATACAAAATATCTGCCGCATCTTTTTCATCGGTCTGCATATATGAATCGGCGCAATAGCGAACAAGATGGCGCACAAGCGTCTTGGGCACCGATGCATTTACGCCATACATAGACATCTGATCGCCATTGTAGGTGGCCCATCCAAGCGCCAACTCCGATAAGTCACCCGTACCAATAACCATACCGCGTACCTGGTTGGCAATGTCCATAAGTATCTGAGTGCGCTCGCGAGCCTGAGCGTTTTCATACGTCACGTCATGGTTTGCTTCATCATGACCAATATCAACAAAATGCTGGCGAACGGCAGCCGTGATGGAAATCTCACGCAGCTCGGCGCCAAGGGTGCGAGCCAGTCTGACCGCATTGGTATACGTGCGGTCCGTAGTGCCAAAGCCGGGCATGGTAGCCGCAACGATGCCCCCTCGATCAAGACCGAGCTGATCAAAGGCACGTATCGTTACCAAAAGAGCAAGCGTAGAGTCAAGACCCCCCGAGATACCAACGACAACACGTTGAGAGCCGGTATGCGCAAGGCGGGTTGCCAAGCCATGCGCTTGGATACTCAACACTTCTTCGCAGCGCTCAGCTCGACGGCCATCGTTTGCCGGTACAAATGGGCGAGGATCGACAAACCGCGTCAGTTTTGTCATATCCTCAAAGTCGAGCGCAACGTACGTAACAATATGCTTGGCATCTTCCGGGCTCGAAGCAACGGAGAATGTCGAAAGACGACGACGTTCAGCGGCAAGTGAGGCTACGTCAATTTCCGACACCGCAATACCGTCCGTAAAACAGCCCGTATCGGCCAATATATGGCCATTTTCACATATAAGGTTATGTCCGGAGAAGACCAAATCCGTAGTTGATTCTCCCTCACCCGAACCCGCATACATGTATCCGCACACAAGACGTGCGGATTGATTTGAGACAAGACTGCGGCGATATTCTGCCTTACCGGCTATGGCAGGTGAAGCACTCAGGTTACATATAAGCGTAGCTCCCGCCATGGCATGAGCAACTGAAGGAGGATTGGCTACCCAAAGATCCTCGCAAATCTCAGCGGCAACCACTAATTCCGGCAACGACTCACAAGAAAAGAGCTGATTGGCTCCGAAGGGAATCTCGCCAAATATACTAAAGTCAACACTTGTTACGGCTTCAAAACCAGCCGTGAAATGGCGGCCTTCATAAAACTCGTTGTACATGGGAATGTTTTGCTTAGGCACAAGTCCCAGTACTTCTCCGCCATACAGCACCGCAGCGCAATTGTAGAGCTTTGACGCCACTCGCACGGGAAGGCCCACCAAAACCAGCGCGTCCACATCAAAGGTGTGTAGCGCAATGGATGCAAGCCCGCTCTCTGCCGCATCTAAAAGCTCGTCTTGCCAAAAAAGATCTTCGCAGGTATATCCCGTAATGCAAAGCTCCGGAAGCACTATTACCCGTGCCTCATGCTCAGCATAGACCTTCTTGATTGAGCTGAGACAGGACTCCACATTGTACGCAACCTCAGCCACGCGTACTTTTGGTGTTATGGCGGCTACTTTTACAAATCCGTCTTGCATATTCTCCCCTATCCGGTGAAGTTCTTCTCGCCCACGTGCCACTTATTTTGTCCTCACGCAACTCCCCTAAAACAGGACTTTGCCTTATCTTACATGCCGCTCGGAATTACGGGAGCATCAACTGACGACCATTCTCCCAACGGCGCGTTTGGATTGGCGTCAAGCGTCAGCGGCGAGAAGTTCTGGGCTCGGTAGCTCCTCAGTGCCGCCACCGCAATCATGGCGGCGTTGTCTCCGCAGACTGACATCGGTGGCACGGTGACGCGAACTCCCCGTTTGCCAAAGGCTTCCTTATACGCCGCGCGAAGTGCAGGGTTTGCAGCCACACCGCCGCCGACGCAGAAATCATGAACACCCGTTTCTTCCACCGCGCGCACTGCCTTTGCAACCTGCACATCAACAACCGCTTGTTCAAACGAAGCCGCCAAATCCGGCAAGTTGATTGCTCTTCCTGCGCGATTTTCGGCTTCAATATATGTAATGACTGCCGTCTTCAGTCCGGAAAGTGAGAACGAATAATCGCCACTATGCAGCATGGCGCGGGGGAATCGGATGGCTTTGGGGTTACCCTGTGCTGCAAGTTTGCTGATAACGGGACCGCCCGGATATCCAAGGCCAAGTGCCTTTGCCACCTTGTCAAAAGCCTCTCCCACCGCGTCATCAATGGTGGTTCCGAGAATGACATACTCTCCCCATGCACGCACATGTACCAGCATGGTATTGCCACCGGAAACGAGACTCGCAATAAACGGCGGCGTGAGATCCGGCGTCTCAAACAGATTGGCCAAAAGGTGACCTTCAAGATGGTGCACCGCAATGAGCGGTAGATTTGTGGATACGCAAAGACCCTTTGCAAACGCCACTCCCACTACCAAGGCTCCGACAAGTCCTGGGCCCGCCGTCACACCGATGGCCGAAAGATCCGAGGATACAAGCGTATCGCAGCCAAAATGTTCTCCGGCACGAGCAAGCGTCTCCTCAAACAGCCCCACAATGGCCTCGGTATGCTTGCGAGAGGCAATCTCGGGAACAACGCCTCCGAAACGTGCATGGAAATCAATCTGTGTTGCCACAACATTTGAACAGATCACACCATGAGAGTCGATAATTGCCATAGCAGTCTCATCGCAGGAAGATTCAATGGCAAGCACGAGATTGCCGGCCGCACTGAGAGCAGCCTTGGTTTTATCAGAGCGCTTTGCCGCCACCAGCGGCCACGGACGGATGGACGCTTGAGGTTCCGGATTGCGCGTGGCAAAAACGGTCTGTGTCGTAAGCGGTAAATCCGCCTTCATGAGAAGCGCCGCAACATCCGGTGCGTAATATCCGGGACGAATCCCTGCCTTCTCAAAGCCAAGGTATTCATACAGCTTTTGGGCGGACTCGTTATTCTCGGCAACTTCAAGTACCGCGGTATGCGCCCCAAGCATTTGCGCATCATAGGCAACACGCTCCACCAGCTTCGACGCAATACCCTCGCGACGCCTTTGGCTGTCAACCACCACCTCTTCGATTTCAAACTCAGCACCGGCAAGGCGACCGCCCGCAAAGCCCACGGGAGTTCCGCGGTCGTGTGCGAGCCACCAGCTTCGATCCGGCTGTGTCAGTTCTTCATAAAAGCTCTTCTCGCTCCACGGAGTATGAGACGTTCCTGCATATGTAAGCGTCTCGAGCTTGCTCACGCCTTTAAGATCATTGACCGACATCGGGCGAAATTGCAGGTGAATATCGGCAAGTACGTCATCAACACCGGTCAGTACAACGGTTGCAGATTCCTTGAGACCAAGGCGCTGGCGTTCGGTTTCTTCCGCATCGGATAGACGCGTGTAGATGGGGAGCACAAGTGCCGGATCTCCGTCGCCAAGCTCGTGTTCGGCAAGCGCAGCAGACCGAAGCAGACCCTCTCCCGAGGGATACCACGCCTCTTCCGGCGCAAAAGTCGAGAAGCCCGCCTCCTCGAATTTAGTCAGGTACTTTTTAAGACCATTGCCGGTAAGCGTCAATTCTGCATGATCGGCTCGTGCCGACCACTCTGCAATTGCCGCATCTACCTTGAGAACCGTCTCGGCAGGAAACGTACGGTGTGCGCCTTCATCGTCAAGCAGGTATATACCGGGATATACCTCACCGCGCATGGCATCTCCCGCAACGGCCAGCTTGCCTCGAATGCCATTTTTCCAGGCAGACCATGCCATCGCATCAAGTGCGGAAGCGCCAAAGAGCGGAAGTCCCGCCCCGCAGGCAATACCTTTTGCGGTTGCAACACCAATGCGCACCCCCGTAAACGAACCTGGCCCTCGGCCAACAAACACCGCATCAACGTCCGGCATACCACAACCGGCCTTGGTAAGCGCTTCTTGAACTGACCCCACAAGTTCAACATTTGCCTGACGTCGACAGAGACGGTCTGCCGAAGCAAGAATCTCAAGAGCCGCGCCCCCCAATTTCAGAGGTGTCCATCGGGCTACGGCACAGGCAAGCATGTCGGTGGATGTATCAAACGCAAGGACTATGCGTGAATCTAAAGTATCTCTAAGCATTCAAGCTCTTCTCGACAGGAAACATACCGTGCAATACTATACGCCACATGGAGACTCTCTAAACAACTTCGCATAATCTTGACTCCCGTGAAAAACATTAAGTATCACGATTGTTCCAGATAACGAGAATCTTTTATACGAATCGCTCAAATTCGACAACCTGCTCTATTTTTCTTGCTACCGCTTCCAAGCCGAGAAGATCTTCTTCGCTAAAGCGTCCTCTCGTTGGACTATCAATATCCAACACACCGACAATGCTGCCTTCAACTTTCAGCGGTATTACAACCTCAGAGTTTGACGCGGCGTCGCATGCAATATGACCGGGGAATTTGTGAACATCTTCTACCAGCTGGCTCTTCTCCTCTGCAGCTGCCGTCCCGCAGACTCCTTTTCCAAACGGAATGCGCACACAAGCTACATTTCCTTGAAAGGGGCCCAAGCGAAGCTCAGATACACCATCGCTGCCTGTATCAGAACCCACCAGATAAAAGCCCGCCCAATTAATATCTTCAAGCGCACCCCACAAGAGCGCAGCGGTATTTGCAAGCACAGGAAGCCAATGCGCGTCAATTTCTGCAAGCTCTTCAATTTGTTGAGCAAGTAACGTATAGTCTGGCATTTCAAATCTCCTAAAACGGCGCCGGGAAAATTCCCAGCGCCGAAACTTACCGCATACAACTATTGCATCTCAAATAAACTCAGGTCAGACCTTACTTATCTGCCTCAAGGTGCCAAATCTCGTCATTGTATTCGGCAATCGTACGATCACTTGAGAACTTACCTGCCATTGCGATGTTTACCAGTGATTTCTTAAGCCAAAGCTTACGGTCCTCATAGTCCGAATACACCAGCTCCTTCTCCTGGATGTACTCTTCAAGGTCAAGCAACGCCATGAACCAGTCTTTGGACGTAAGGTCATCGTGAAGACGCTGCAAGCGCTCAGCATTGCCCGTGGCCATAAACTGGGGGTTCGTAATAAAGTCAACAAGTAACTTAATCCCAGGCTTCAAATAATACGCATGAGCATTATACGAGCCGTCGGCATAGAGCTTAACTACCTCATCGCTTGAGGCACCAAAGGTGTAGATATTATCGTCACCCACAAGCTCTGCAATCTCAACGTTGGCCCCGTCAATGGTGCACAGGGTTACCGCACCGTTGAGCATGAACTTCATGTTGGAAGTACCAGACGCCTCCTTGGATGCCAATGAAATCTGCTCAGAGATATCGGCCGCAGGGATAATACGCTCGGCTGCCGTCACATTATAGTTCTCAATCATAATGACCTGCAGATACGGAGCAACGTCCGGATCGTTTGCAATCCACTCACTTAAAGTCAAAATCAGGTGGATGATATCTTGGGCAATTACGTAAGCAGGAGCCGCCTTACCGCCAAAGATGACCGTTATGGGGCGCTCGGGGATATTGCCGTTTTTGATATCCAGATACTTCCAAATGAGGTAAAGCGCGAGCATCTGCTGACGCTTATACTCGTGGATACGTTTTACCTGAACGTCTACGATTGAGCCATCAAGCACCTGTGCGCCTTGACTAACTTTGAGGAAATCTCCCATAACCCGCTTTGCATTATCCTTGATAGCGGCAAGTTGTTCGAGCACTTCGTCGTCATCGGCAAACTTCAAAAGTCCGCTCACGTCTCCCGTATGGCGCCATTCGGTACCCAACAACGTATCGAGAAGAACCGCAAGCTCCGGATTACATCCCATAAGCCAACGGCGGAACGTAATACCGTTCGTCTTATTGGAGAACTTCTCGGGATAAATGTCGTAGAAAGGCTTGAGCTCACTCTCTTCCAAAATCTTAGTGTGCAGAGCCGCAACGCCGTTGATGCTGTAGCCGTAGTGAATGGCCAGGTGAGCCATGTGTACCTTACCGTCAATGATAATCTGTACGGCAGGGTCATCAAACTCGGCACGCGTACGCTCGTCAAGTTTTTTGATAATAGCGGCAATCTTAGGAGAAACCTCTTCCAAAAATTCCAGCGGCCATTTCTCAAGTGCCTCAGCAAGAATTGTATGATTGGTGTAGGCAACCATCGAGCGCACAATGGAAACTGCCTCATCAAACGCAATGTCGTGCTCTTCCGTCAGAATGCGGATAAGCTCAGGGATAACCATGGTTGGGTGAGTGTCGTTAATCTGAATAACCGCATACTCCGCCAAATCATGCAAATTGCATCCACGCGAAATTGCTTCCTTCACAATAAGCTGGGCGGCATTGGAAACCATAAAGTACTGCTGATATACACGAAGCAGCTGACCGTCTCTGTCGGAATCATCCGGATACAAGAAAAGCGTGAGATTCTTCTTCAGCTCCGTCTTATCAAAACCAATGGAATTATCGGGCACCAAAGAATCATCAATGCTCTCAAGATCAAAGAGGCGTAGGCGATTCTTCTTTGGGCGCTCATAACCCAACACATCAATCGAGAAGAGCTTGGAAGTCACAAAGAAACTTCCGAACTCAACGGTAAATGAAGTGTTTTCGTCACGCAGCCATCCCTCACGGTCAAGCCAACCATCAGGCATGGTTGTCTGCTGATTGTCTACAAACTTCTGATGGAAAAGGCCAAAATGGTAATTGAGGCCCACACCATCTCCGGGAAGTCCCAATGTTGCCATGGAATCGATAAAGCATGCGGCCAAACGTCCAAGACCACCGTTGCCAAGAGACGGTTCAACTTCATTTTCCTCAACCTTATTGAGATCATGGCCCGCCTCAGCAAGCTGTCGCTTAGCCTCGTCATATAAGCCGAGGTTAATGAGGTTATTGGTCAGAAGTTTACCAATCAAAAACTCAGCAGAAATATAGTACAGACGCTTCTTTCCGGCATTCAGAGGAAGCTCTGCGCTCTTCTCACTTGCAACAGACATCAGCAGTTGATACACCGTTGCATCGTCAAGCTCGGCAAGCGAACGACCATACTTTTGACGAGAGAGCTCATCCAAGTTCATTATTTGTCCCCCTTAGGAACCCTAAAATAGGTCTCAGTAATCGTGCATAAATAATCTTCGGTATGACGGGTGATGGCGCCGCGTTGCATACGCCAACACCAGTTTCCCCCTAATGTTGCAGGAGTATTCATACGGGATTCATCCCCGAGACCAAGCAAGTCTTGCATCGTGTGAATGCAGGTATTACTTACTGAAGCTGCGATACCGCGACCCAAAGCCTCACTTACCGGTTCGCCCTCCGCACGGTGCAGATAGAGATCAACCTGTTCCCGCTCACGAGGCGTTGCCGTATTCTCGTACCAGCCACGACCTGTCTGGTTGTCATGCGTACCGACATACGCCACCGTATTAGGTTTGTAATTATGCGGCAAATCACCCGCATCACGTTCTCCATTAAAACCACACTGAAGAACCTTCATACCGGGAAATCCGGTTTTCTCGCGCATATCGATAAGTTCCTGCGTCATGAGGCCTAAGTCTTCAGCAATAATAGGAAGTTCTCCCAGCTGACGCTTCAGCTCGTTAAAGAGATCAACATCAGGACCTTTTGTCCATGCGCCTCCCTGTGCATCGGGAGCGCCAAAAGGAACTTCCCAATAGGCTTCAAATCCACGGAAATGATCAATGCGCAGCACGTCATACAGCTCAAAACTCAACCGAATGCGCCACGCCCACCACGCGTAGTGGTTTTTCTTCATGTTCTCCCAGTTGTAGATTGGGTTCCCCCAATACTGACCGGTTGAAGAAAAATGATCGGGAGGAGTTCCGGCAACGGTTATGGGGTTGCCCTCTTCATCAATTTTAAAGAGCTCCGGCTGTGCCCACATTTCAACCGAATCCCGTGATACATAAATGGGAAGATCACCGATGATAAGAATTCCATGGTCATTGGCATAATCTTTGAGCTTCTCCCATTGCTTGAAGAAGAAGTACTGCGTCATCTTGTGATACAGTAACCTATCTTGAAGCTGTGCCACATATTCTTGACTCTTCTGTCCACGACGCTGGTACTGGCGCGGCCATTCCCAAAATGCCCTCAGACCAAATGTCTCCTTGAGTGACATAAACTCCGCATACGGCTCAAGCCATTCTTTTTGTTTTGCACAAAATGCCTTGAAATCAGACGGGGTATCAGACGCAAACCTCACAAAGGCTCGCTCCAAAAGGCGACGGTGGCTCACAAAAAGCGTGCCGTAATCAACGCGGGCGGCATCAGAGCCAAAATTCAAATCGTCAAAGTCATGCTCTGTCAGATATCCGAGTTTTTTCAGCGCGTCAAGATCAATGAAATAGGGATTACCTGCAGCAGCCGAAAACGACTGGTAGGGAGAATCACCATAGCTGGTAGTTGTCAGTGGCAATACCTGCCAATAGCGCTGTTTTGTACGGGCGAGAAAATCGACAAACCGATACGCCTCTTGGCCAAAGGTGCCAATTCCATACGCATTGGGAAGAGATGAAACAGCCATAAGTACGCCGCTTGCTCGTTCCATATGTTTCCCTCTTTCTCAAATCATAAGAATGCCGCTCTCCTGTGTCATGCACACACGTGCGCATACACAAGAAAGCGGCATTTATTTTAGTACTTAATAAGGTTCTTCTCGGTCTCTTTATCAAAAAGATGCACAGCATTATCTTCGAACTTGAACCAAATGTCATTGCCGATCTCAAGATCACGCTTTGCGATCTCGGTTGCAGGCACGATAAGAACAAAGCTACCGTCTTCGGTTCTTACGTGAACATGAACCGTAGAGCCCATCAGCTCGGTAACCTCAATAACGCCCTGGAATGCGGTTGTTTCGTCTTTGTCGGTAAGAATAATCTGCTCGGGACGGATACCAACCGTAACGTCGGTTGCAGGAGCAGCCACCCAAGACTCAGCCAAAAGATTTGCCGTTTCAGGAGAGAGGTCAAAGGACATGTGCTCGGTCTCAACATGGAACTCATTGCCCACACGCACAAGATGCGCGTCAAAGAAGTTCATCTGAGGCATACCGATAAAGCCGGCAACAAAGAGATTGGCAGGACGATTGAAAACATCCTGTGGGGTACCAATTTGCTGTACGTATCCATCACGCATAATAACAATACGGTCGCCCAGTGTCATAGCCTCTGTCTGATCGTGTGTAACGTAAATGAACGTACCGTCAACCTTCTGACGCAGCTTAATAAGCTCGGCGCGCATCTGATTGCGCAGCTTTGCGTCCAAGTTGGACAGCGGCTCGTCCATCAAGAAGACCTTTGGATCACGAACGATGGCACGACCAATAGCAACGCGCTGGCGCTGACCACCGGAAAGTGCTTTTGGCTTACGATCAAGATACGCCGTAATGCCAAGAGTTTCCGCAGCTGCACGAACCTTCTCGTCAATAACAGCCGGATCAACTTTCTTGAGCTTCAATGTAAACGCCATGTTCTCGTATACGGTCATATTCGGATACAAGGCATAGCTCTGGAAGACCATGGCGATATCGCGGTCTTTAGGAGCAACGTCATTCATGAGCTTGTCGTCAATATAGAGCTCACCGGAAGAGATGTCCTCAAGACCGGCAATCATGCGCAGCGTGGTAGACTTGCCGCAGCCAGAAGGTCCAACGAGAACCACAAACTCGTGATCCTTAATATCAAGGTTAAAGTCCTGAACGGCAATAACGCCTTCGTCGGTAACCTCAAGGTTGCTCTTCTTCTGCTGTACCGGCTTCTTACCAAAAAGGTGCTTTTTTTGTTTCTCATTCGGATAAATCTTTTTGACATTCTTCAGAACAATTTCAGCCATAATTCTTGCCTTTCTGAAAGCATCCACTGGGATGCAGGATTCCTTCGTGTGGCGAGAAGTGCGTCAGAACCAAGTACCCATCCGGACGTACTTCTCGCAAATGCTTAACCCTTTACCGCACCAGATACGACACCATTAATGATGTAACGCTGGCAGATAAGGTACAAGACAACGATTGGGATAATGACCATCATGATACACGCCAGCATGGGTCCCATTTCTACTCGACCATAGCCACCGCGGAAGTACTGAATCAAGATAGGAATCGTCTTGTATTTCGTACGATCAAGTACAAGATACGGAAGAAGGTAGTCATTCCATACCCACATAGTCTCAAGAATGCCAACTGAGATATAGGTGGGCTTCATAATAGGAAGAACAACGTGGAAGAAGGTCTGAACAGGATTGCAGCCATCAATGGTTGCAGCTTCCTCGATCTCAAGCGGGATGGTCTTAACAAAGCCCGCAAACATGAAGACCGCCAATCCGGCGCCAAATCCAAGATAAATAAAGCAGATATTAAATGGCGTATTGAATCCCAACACTGTTGCCATATTGGAAAGCGTAAACATAAGCATCTGGAAAGGGACGACCATTGAGAAGACAAACAGGTAATAGAACGCCTTGCAGATGCGGCTATTGACGCGTACCACATACCATGCGCACATGGAGCAGCACACCAAAATGAGAACAACAGACGTTACGGTAATAACCAAAGAATATCCAAATGCCGCCGCAAAGCCCTGGCGCTCAAGCGCAGAGATATAGTTTGCAAGACCGGCAGTATTTTCTGGGGTCACCAGCTCAAACGCCGACGTTGTGGTAATGGCGGTTTCCTGCTTAAAGGAGTTCAAAAGGATCATGACCATGGGGTAGATCCATGCAAGAGACAAAACGGTGAAGAAGACCGAAATGACCTTGTTGACGGTTGTTTCTCGTTTCATTATTGCTGCACCTCCCTAGACTGAGTGGCTCTAAGCTGGACCATAACAATCGCAATGACCAAGATGCAGAAGATGACTGCCTTTGCTTGACCAATGCCCATCCATTTGCCACCCTGACGTGCATAGAAGGTGTTATAGATGTTGAGGGCAAGCATCTCGGTTGTATGCTTGGGCTCGCCCGCCGTAAGTGCGAGGTTCTGGTCAAAGAGCTTAAAGCCGTTGGTAATAGTCAAGAACAAGCAAATGGTAATGGTTGGCATCAAGTTAGGAATCTTTACTTTCCACAGAGTCTGCCATGCAGTAGCTCCATCAACCTTAGCTGCCTCAAGATAATCGCTTGGAATAGACTGAAGACCGGCAATATAGATAATCATCATGTAGCCGATCTGCTGCCAGAGCGTCAAGATGATCATGCCCCAAAATCCTGCGGTGCTATTCAGTGCCAAGAGTTGCTGTCCAACATTTGAGAGTACACCGTTGATAAGGATGTTCCAAATGTAGCCAAGCACGATGCCGCCAATAAGGTTTGGCATGAAGAATACGGTACGGAATGTATTTGTACCCTTCAGGTGCTTGCGTGTCAGAGCAAGTGCAATGGCAAGCGCAAACACGTTAATAAGTATCATCGATACGACTGCAAAAAGTGCGGTGTACCAAAACGCGTTTGCAAACTGCTTATCTGCAAATGCTGCAGCATAATTGGAAAAACCTATAAATTTTGCATCACTGATGCTGATAAATTTGCAAAACGAGAGATACAGGCCTTGGATAAACGGAACAACAAATCCAAATAAGAAGGAAAGCGCTGTAGGTAGCAAGAAAAGAGGCCACCAGCGCTTCAACATTTTAACCATAGGAAAATTCCCTTCTCATGCAATAAAGGGACAAGAAGAGGCTTTGCCCTTCTCGCCCCTTACAGCTACGAGCTACCTAAAAACAAACCTTACTCAGCGTTTGCTTCCTTTTCAGTCTTCCAACCATCAACGAACGCAGTCTTAACGGCATCCCAATCCTCGGTACCTGCTGCATAACCCTTGAGCGCGCTGGAGACGTTGTTCTTCCACTCCTGAGAAGGAATGTAGATGAAGTCCCAAGCCACAGGCTCATTGCCTTTCTTGGCATAATCGGCAGCAATATTAGCAAGAGCGTTGCTGGTTGGCTTAGCATTCTTAAATGGAATGGTAAGGCCCATTTCCTCAGCAATTGCCTTGGTAGCGGTGTCGGAGGTCACGCACCAATACATGAAGTCAAGCGTTGCCTGCTGAGAATCCTCATCGGCCTTGGAGCTTACGCACCAGTAGTTCTCGCCACCGGAGCACATACCCTGCTTTTCTTCACCCTTGACACCAATGTAGATAGGAATCATGCCCAAGGCGTCATCGCCGAGCTTCTTAATATCGTTGTAGGCCCATGTGCCATTCTGATAGAAGACGGCTTCCTGGTTAACAAACTCTGCAACGGAGTCATCGCCGGTCTTTCCTGCAAGCTGAGTAGGATCGCAGGTGGAATTATTGATATAAAGGTCAAAAATCTGCTTGTAATTAGGCAGATAGGTGCCCTTGATCTCTTTAGCGTCCGGCTTACCGGTATCCTTGAACTCATAGTACAGAGGAAGGTTGGCAAGGTGCGTGGTAAAGCGCCAGTCTGAGCTGGAGTCAAGACCGGCACTGGTAAAGGCACCCTTTACGCCGATCTCGTCCTTGCGAGCCTGAATGTCTTCAACAATCTTCTTGAGAGATGCAAAGTCCTTGATGTCCTCGCCCTTGTAGCCGGCCTTCTCAAGGAGTTTCTTGTTATAAATGATGCCAAAGTCTTCCTCAACATAGTCAACGCCGTATACAACGCCGTCCTGCTCAAGCTTCAGAGCTTCGTTGGTAAGCTCGCCCAAAATCTTGGCATCTTTAAGATCAATGCAGTAATCCTTAACACCAATGAGGCCGGAAGGACCGTTGGTCTGGAAAAGTGTAGGGGCAGCGGAAGCTTCCTTGTTGATCTCAGACTGGAATGTCTGTGCATAGGTATCGGAAGCAGCGGTAACAACCTTAACGGGAACCTTGGTCTCTTCGGTGTACTTCTTGGCAAGATCCTGCCACTCTTTATCAGCCTCAGGCTTGAAGTTCAGGAAGTAAACGGAACCTTTTGCACCGTCACCTGAACCCTCCTTTTTATCATCAGCCTTATTGCCGCCACAGCCCGCAAGGCCGAGGGTGCAAAGAGCTGATGCGCTCAGAGTGACAAACTGCTTACGATTTAGATTGGACATACTGTTCCTCCTCATGGAACGTACTGCGCCGACTGCACAGCCCACACAGAATCATCTGTAAGTTATGACTGCAAGGACAATCTTTACCACAACTAACAGCCAGCACTTACGTAACTTACAGAAGTATATCTTTTTTACGACCACTCTGTAAAAGTTGTCTAAACAACATCATCGGTAAACGGTATTAAATTGTCGGTGAACGGTTAATCAATTGGAATCTCCACAGTATTGACGTATTATCAACACAAAAAGAACACTATTAAATCGCCATCTACCTGTGAATATCTATCTTTTGTGTGTTTTTTGCGTTGTTCAAAGGAATATGCCACTATGCCGAAGGCTCGATTCGAAAATATCTACCAAGATCTTAAAGCAAAGGTTCTTGACGGTACTTATGGCTACCAATCCTTCTTGCCTCCTGAAACAGAACTGACGGCTTCATACACATGTTCCAGAAACACCCTCAGGCGCGCCCTCTCCATGCTTTCCGATGAGGCGTATCTTCAACCTATCCATGGTCGAGGTGTCCGAGTTATTTGGCAAAAACAAACTCATGACATTTTTGGATCTCTTGAGGGTCTTGAATCCTTCCAGGAATATGCACAACGTAACGGCCTTATTCCCTATACCGAGGTTAAACAATTCGAGACAATCGTCTGTAGTGATGCCCTTGCGTATCACACGGGCTTTACCGCAGGTGAAAGCCTCATACGTATCGTACGTATACGCGGTCTCAACGGCATTCCTCGCCAAATAGACCATGACTACCTTCTTGAAAGCGCAGTAGGACGCCTTTCAAAGGAGGACGCAAGACGCTCCATCTTCTCGTATCTCGAAGAGACTCTCGGTATGCGCATTCTCAAAAGCAAGCGACAAATCACCGTAGAGTTGGCCACCGATGAGGATTTTAGCTATCTTGACCTGGGAACGTTTAATTGCGTTGCGGTTACAGAAAGTCATTCCTTTAATTCTGATGGCATTATGTTTGAGTTCACACAAACCCGCAGCCATCCGGCAACATTTTGCTACAACGTCATTTCAAAACGATAGCTGCTTTATTCTTTTAACGAAAGAAGGACGCTGCCTCCAAGTGCAACGTCCTTCTTGCATACTACCTTTGGCAATGTACTTCTACCCGATTGTTATGAAAGCTCCGTCTGAAGCTGATCAACAAGTTCCGAGAAGTACGCGAGCGCCTCGTTCACGGGCTCTGGCGTTGCCATATCTACACCCGCACCGCGAAGCAACTCAATCGGAGGCTTTGAGCATCCACCGGAAAGATAGTTGAGATAGTCTTCCACCGCAGGCGTGCCCTCTTTAAGGATGCGCTGTGACAGGGCAATGGCTGCCGAGAAACCAATGGAATACTGGTACACATAGAAGTCGTAGTAGAAATGGGGAATACGAGCCCATTCAATCTTGATTTCCTCGTCAGACACAATGTTTGGTCCGAAGTAGAGTTTGTTAAGCTTGCCATAGTGCTCGCAAAGCACATCGGCATTCAACGCTTCACCTCGTCCATTCATATCGTTAATATCACGCTCAAACTCAGCAAACATACACTGACGATATATAGTCCCGCGGAAGCCCTCAAGGAAGTGATTGAGGATATACGCATGACGCGCCGGATCGCTCTCGTGCTCAAGGAGATAATGCGAGAGCAGTGCTTCATTACAGGTAGAAGCAACCTCGGCAACAAAGAGCACGTAATTTGAGTACGTAATTTCCTGCGTATGGGACGAGAGGTACGTGTGTATTGAGTGTCCCATCTCATGAATGAGGGTAAACACATCATCGAGCGTGCCCTGGAAATTCATAAGAATCACGGGGTTCATGCCCTTACCGCCGGCGGAATAGGCTCCAGAGCACTTGCCGGGGGTTTCGTATACATCAACCCATCGCTCTGAAAGTCCCTTTTTAACCAGCTCAAGGTACTTCTCGCCCATTGGTTCAAGCGCCTTAACGATAAGGTCACAGGCTTCCTCGTAGGTAAACTTCATGTCGACATCAGCAACAAGCGGAGCGTAGATGTCCCAATAGTGAAGCTCATCAAGGCCCAATTTTTGCTTGCGCAAATCCATATACTTATAGAAGGCAGGAAGATTGTTGTGAACGGCTTCGATCAGATTATCGTAAACCTCAACGGGAACCTCGTTCTTATCGAGGCTGTACGCAAGAGAGCTTTCGTACTTGCGGGAATCGGCAAAGAACTTAAGCTGCTTAATTTGACTTGTGAGCATTGCCGCAGAAGTATTGCGGAACTGATTGTAGCGACCATACAGCTGCTTAAACGCAGATTCACGCAGGACGCGATCATGTCCCATAAGCATTGGAATGTATGAGCCACTTGTCAGTTTGTGCTTTTGCCCCTTCTCGTCCGTTGCATCATCAAAGGTAAGGTCCGCATCTTCAAACATGGAATACACGTTGGCGGGTTGAGATGCGGCATCATTAGCACGGGCGAGAAGTGCTTCTTCAGCTGCAGAAAGCGTATGGGAGCGCATGCGCAAAATCTGCTCAAGTTTACGACGATAGTGCTCAAGCGCGGGCTCATCTGAATAAAAGCCCACGATGGTATCCGCAGAAATAGAGAGCAGCTCGGCATTGAACCAAGACCCCGCCTCTTCAAGCTGTGTATACAAACTCATGCACCGTGAGGTATATGCTTGGTATTTTGATACGCGTGTATCTTCGTCGGAGCGACGTTCTGCATAGTTCCATGCCTTTTCAAACTCAAGCGTAACATGGTCTTCCAGCCTCAGATACGCAAGTAACTCTGATGCGGACCGCGAAATTTTTCCACGATATGCAGCAAGCTGTTCCGGATAGGTTTGGATGTCAACAAGCGCCTGCTCAAAGGCCTCATCGCTCTCATACATGGAGGAAAGATCCCACCGATACTTCTCTTCTATTTGATCTCGTGACTCGTAGTTCATTGAATATCCTTTCAAATATCCTTCATATCTCTCCGATATTTTCCCCATTTTCTTTCAATATTTTCCCCATTTTTATTTGGCAGCTTTTTGAACAAATGTGTCTGAGAGACTTGTATATACCTCTGCTCTCAATAAAGCTAAACCAGACTCACTACATTCCTATCGGGATTCCGACGGATTGGAAGTTGATGCGATTATTGAGTTACGAGATGGACGGTGGACAGGTATCGGTAAATCTTGAAATCAAATACGCACCCCGTATAAAAAAGACGGGTTCGTAAAGAACCCGTCTTTGCTCAACTATTTCTTCTTTCTCAAAATCCAAGAGCCGCTCAAAGCTGCCATGGACGTTGCGAGAAGAGCAACGGAAGGAAGCACTCCCGCATCTCCCGTATAAGGGACAGCTCCCTTGTGTTTCTTCGGGGTTGGTGGAGTTGGAGGCTCAGGAGTCTTTACGGTTACCTTGTTTGACTTCTTTTTGAATACATTATTGATATCGAGATCAAACTGGTTTTCGTAAGTAGTTCCCTCTTTCGTTACCGTTCCAACAATAATCGGAGCAGGAACGGGTGCTTCTTTAGTTAGATCAGCGTTAATCTGATCAAGAAGGGTTGCTTTTGCAGTGAAGACGAGCGTGCGCGTTCCTTCGTCATAGCTCACTTCGTAGTCAGGACTTGCCTTCTTTGTCTCTTCCAAATTGAGCTTATAGCCCTCAGGCAAAACATCATTCATAACTACGGAAGTGATCTTCTCGTGCCCTGCTGGGAAAGCTGTTGTGTTCAGTGCAAACTTAACAACGGAGCCGGTCTTAACCGTGTTTGTGTTGATATCATTGTTGTTCTCGTCCAACACTTTTTTCTCAAGCTGAGGCTTTGTGTAAAGGATGTCAAAGTGGTAGGTAGCCTTAATAGTTGGCTTTTCAGGCTCTGTTGGAGGAGTAGGAGGCGTAGGCTCAACAGGCTTCGGAGGTGCCGCCATTGCCTTAATATTCGAGTTGAACGCAAACCAAACAACACCGCGCTTTGATGCACCGATGTTCAAACTGATTTCAGGGTTGGTTACCTTGCCAACAATGGCTCCGTACCACTGGTTAGGATTACCTTCCGAATCCCACTCACTCGTATTGAATCTTGAGCCCTGCGCCTTATTCTCGTTATTGTTACTTGCATATGCTCCACCATCAGGCTGTTTGGTGATCGATGAACCAGAAATAGGAATAAACTGGCCATTAAAAGATCGGACCTTCTCAACCGTAGGCTGGCCGTTAACCTTGGGCGTTGCGCTTGTACCAGTACCATGGTTCAGTGACGAAAAGTTGATTAATGCCCCTGTTGGATCAATCTCCTGACCATCTTCACCGTAGAACTTTACCTTCATATTGATATCGGCTTCGCCGTAGAAATTAAGGTACCACAGGGTAACAGTTGGATCCTTTTCTATTAACACAGGCATGTCGTTTACGCCCGGCAGACCAGTCCCCTTCAGAGTATAGGTATATTCAACCTTAGAAATCTTTTTGCCGTTAAGAGAGGAATTTTGCAAATTGGTATAGGTAACCTTGAGCGGTTGGTCCTTGTGGAGAATGGCTCTCGTTTCGGCAGAGTTGGCAACACTATTGATGTAGTTGAAATCATTAGCACCATAAGCCGGATTGCTACCAAGCTTATTTTTGATATTAGTATCAAAGTAGTTTTGCCACTCAGCTTGGGTATATTGCTTATCACCATTGGGGAAGCTCATTGTAGCATTCGGTTCTGACTTGAAGGTTAGCGACTGGGAAGCAGGCTCGCTCATATACCCGTCTTCGTTCTTCTTCTTTTCAAGCTCTTCCATGGCCTTATTATACGCTACAAGATCAGTGTCGTACTTTGCTTTAGCTGTATCATAGGCAGCTTTATCGGTATCATATTTGGCTTTGGCAGCATCGTAGGCAGCCTTCTTGGTTGCATACTCATCAAGCTTTGTCTTGGCTTCTTTAGCAGCCGCCTCAAGATCTGCAATCTGCTTGTTGTAGTCCTCTTCAACCTCAGCCTTCTTGGCTGTGAGCTCTGAGGCAGACTCCGTTGTACCTTTGTCAACATCGTCTTCTTATTGAACATCTACACCGGCTGCCTTTGCTGCGGCAACGCTGGCTTCAAGCTTTGAGGAATCTGTGTGTACCTCTACGCCCTTTACGGGGTCTGTTGCAAAAGCTGTTTGTGCATTAAGCGGAAACAGCGTTAAAACAAACAAAAGAGAGAAGGTTATTGCACCTACTCGAGTGAGGGGGGGGTAACTGCGTTTCATATACTCAGACCTTTCTCTGCCTATATAAACCCAACACACATTCATGTGGTATCAGAGCCAAAACCACCATACGCAAGACATGATACCAAAGACTACAACCACTGCACCTGAATTCTTTTCATCAACAAACAATTCACATACGTTTTTAGAGATTCACCAACGACCGCGCAGTAGGAATAAAACCTTCAAAAATTCCCGGAGCACCTTCGGCCTCAGATGCGAGAAGGTCTCTTTCGCTTCTGATGGTCCACGTTATAAGATGCGCCTTCATCTTATGGCACGTTGCATCCACAAAGAGGTTCTTCCGGTCTTCAAATCTGTAGGCAATAAAATCCGGTCTTCCCAAAGAATTCCCGAGAAGTGCCGTGGCAGCAGCTTTCTTGGGCATTGACAAATCGGATACCTGGTTATCGTTAAAGAAGTTCTCTGCAAGCTGCCCACGAAGTACCTCCGGACGGTGTATGCGAAGCCACCGAAGCACCATCGGATCAAAACTCTCAACTGCAGCGCGAACAGAATGCTCGTCAAGAACTCGCATAACTTGTTTGGTTACTTCCTCAGCATTTCCGCCACGCGTTTTTACCTCAGCAATTAAAGGTGCAGGCAGTTGATCTTCCCCATTCCAGTCGTAGCAAGATAAAACCTCATCAAATGTAGGAATACCTTCTTCCGTATTAAGCAAACGATATGCCTTCAGCTGGTCAAGAGTGCAATTCTCAACAATGTCATTTACGCCACAAAGACGACTCAAGTCCGAATCATGAATAACGACTAAATGACCATCGGCTGTCAGATGGACATCCAGCTCTGATCCAAAACCATGTTCAACGGCACGCCGAAATGCAGCAAGAGAATTTTCGGGAATCCCCCGCTCAATATCATGTAAACCACGATGCGCATAGCGGTATTTTTTAAATTCATCCCAGTGTGCCTGCAGTGCTTTGGTTCCCTTAATACGCGGAGCAACGGCAAATGCAGCAAGCACGGCAACACCGGCAGCGACCCCCGCTGTTACGCCAGCCGCAACCGCCGCACCCTTCAAAACGGGGTGTGTCTTTGAGTGAGAAATCTCTGAATCTTGCTTCTCTGTAGATACATTCTCGCTCACAAGCGTATTTGCAAGCTCGCCATCAAGCTCCGGTGAACGGTTACCTTTTGATACATTTATCTGAGGTTTAATGTGGGTCATAGCCACTTGGGCATCTGCAAGTAAGGATTGTGCACGCGCCACTGAATGGCGAACATCGTCAGCACTGGGAAGCGAAGGTTTGACAGGTGCTGGGAAGCGTTTTAAAACTTGTTTATGCACCATACCGCCCACGGCATGTGCAGACTTTGATATGGCACTCGTAAGTATCTTGCGCGCAGCAGGTGATGCAAGCGCCGTTTTTGCAGCGTATCGACCAATCGTCAGGCCAACAATATTAACAGCAGCTCGTTTAATAAAATTACCCATCGTCTTCCTCCTGCCAATGCGAGCCGGCAAATGCCCTACTCGTCAAATGCTTCAAGTCCATGCTTAGCAATAGTATGGCTGTCTCCATGATGCACAAATTGCATTGTAATAAAGCTTACCCCTACCGCAACCGTAGAATATATAAACAGCGCCTCATACGAAACATGTCCCATAAGCCATCCGGCCACAATCGGTGTTACCGTCTGTGATGCCATCGAAAAGGTGTAATAGTAGCCGGTAAATTTACCTACATCAGATCCTTTACACATCTCAACAACCATGGGAAGCGAGTTGACGTTAATAAACGCCCAACCTATGCCAAGGACTATCATCACCACGTAAAGCGCTGGCGAGAAGCCCAACCCCATGAGAGTCCACACCACAAAGAGGGCAAATCCGCCGCCCAAAAGCAAAATACCGATAAGAATTGTTTTCTTGCGTCCAATCCTTCCCGCCACTTGGCCGGAAGGAATATAGGAGAGAATGGCTCCTACGGTGCAGACAATAAGACACTGCGACGCTTCCCCGAGACTCATCCCCCACTCTGCCTGTGCATACGTAGTGAACCATGTCTCCATAGCGTTATATCCCAAGAACCAAAAGGCAATTGAGAGCAACAGGAAAATGAGAGAGCGCTTTACCGGGGCAGGAAGCACTTCTCGACCGGAAGCATCGGTTTCGGAAAGATTATCTTCCGGATGATTTTCCTCATAGGCACGAAACTCTTGCTCAAGCTTAGGCTCCTTAATGGTGATAAAAACAATTGCCACCGATACCAACATAATGGCGCCAACAACAAGAAAAAGCGGCAAGTAATTGACGTGTGCAAGCCCTCCTACACGATTTTTGCTGTAAAGAACCGATGTAATCAGCAGATACACAATGCCGCCACAAGCTCCCATAAGGTTGATGATGGCATTTCCCTTTGAGCGCAGGGGCTTGGGCGTAAGATCGGGCATGAGTGCCACCGCGGGGCTTCGATATGTTCCCATGGCAACAAGTACCACCAAGAGCACGCCGACAAAGACATATATTTTCCAGGGATGCAACTGTTCCGCTGCTGAATTATCAATAATAGGTAGAAATACCATCGTGCCAACAGCCACCACAGTACCAAAGACTAAAAACGGCATACGTTTGCCCCATGGGTGCATACATTTGTCAGAAAGGGCTCCGAAAAACGGCAGTAAAAAGAGGGCAAGTACATTATCGAGAGCCATAAGAGCACCCGAGATGGTCTCGTCAAGGTGCAGGGTATTGGTGAGCATCAACGGTATAACGCTGTTGTACATCTGCCAGAACGCACAGATAGAAAAGAACGTAAAACCAATGAGGACCGTTCGTTTTACATTGAGTTTCATCTCTCTCCTCAAACGTTCCAAAAACATACCTGACTTTTTCATAGTATCAATCCTAAACTGCAAAAACTTTGGTTTTTCAGCCTGCGGATAAATTTTGCGGGGCAACGGTATCCAATGTGGGTACTATAAAAGTAAATAACAGAAGTTAGCAAACCGTACAGATTGCACGAGGATAGAAACGCTATGTATACAATACCGCCAGCACACGAGCTGTATCTCTATGTACTTTTAAAAGAACAGCTCGGGATTAACCGTCAAACTGCGCTTATCCGCGTTAATGAAGTATTGGAGGCCGATGGCCTTGCACCCGCCGATTTTGGAGCGGAAAGCGCACGCGAGCTTGTAGAAGCACTTCCCCACTTCATAAAAGTCACTGTATTTAAAAAGGGCGTTGTTTTTGTCACGGTCCTTGAAAATACCTCCTTTGAACAGGCTTTATCAGCTCCTGCGAAGAGCGATAAAGGCGACAAGGCATCTTCAAGCAGTAAGCCTTGGAAGCATAAGCGTGGAGCTAAACACATAGTGCCCGTAAAGCCAAAGCACCTCATACAAGCTGCGGACTCTCAAGAACCAAAGGATTCTCTAAAAACCGAAGACCCCAAAACCGAGGATATAACAGTTGAAAATGTCAAAACGGAAGACGTTAAAACTCAAGTTAGAACTCAAGACACTGACGACCAAAAGAGCGGAGACATATTCATCTCGGAGCTCATCGATGCAGTAAAAGAAGCCGTTGCTCAAGAGTCTCAATCAACGTCGGATTTTTCAGATTCAGATAAACCTGAGCTCCATCACACTCAAGAATCCAAATCAGCCCCGGAAGAAGAGCGTGTGCCAGAGCAGTCGCATCTTGAAGTTGCTCCATGTGAACCTTCGATATCTCTTACGATTACCTATGATCCCTCTGACGCTGACGCGCAGCTCCAAACAAATCCCAAATCGGTGTCAAATACCGCAACCAGTATTGCTTCCGACTGTCTTCCTAAAGACTTCGAGAATGAAGTTCACATAGACAATGACCTTATGGGCATCTTGTATCAAATAACGCCCATGGACGCCAATGTTTTTCAGCTGCTGACAGAGGACTTTCTTCTCGCAAGCGCATCACACAACATAAGAGTTGAAGGGGGAAACATTGTCTTTCCCATGCGTTATAAGCTTCCTCATCAATCGGACCCAATAACTGCAACGCTCAAGCGAACTCCACGGGCTCAACGACCTTGGAAACTGGCAGCCATCAACGTCTCCCCCTCCGATCTTGCAACCCTTACCGTTGATCCGTTCAGAGGACTTCCTCGTGCAGGAATTTCCCCATGGGAAAAGCTTCCTTCCCAAAAGGGGCATCTGGCGCTTAATCCTCTGCGCCTTCTTACAAGCGAACGACCTGTTGCTGATTGGAAATTGCTTGCACAGGAAGTTTCAAGCCATATTGCACTTGAGACTGACGATTTTGCATCACAGTCTCTATCCCTGCAGCAAGCAACCATTGCCACTGCATACGCATACCGCAAAGCCCACCAGCAGCTTACAAACACGTCTGAAGACTTTTGCCTGCCAGTCAGGCATACTCCGGCATCTGAAACCATCTGTTTTGATCCCAAGCGCCCATGGACATCTTCGTCCTTCTTTGAGACCGTCATTCGCGAAAAGAACCTGGATGCAAACGCTCTCTTCGAGGGCGCACGGACGGCAGGTATCGCAGGGTACCGCATTATGGTTGAGCTGTACAATCCCTCGCTCAACGTTATCTACCGCGCACTTCCCGTACAGAAAGTGCGCGCTCGCGCCGCTGACAATACAGATGAAAGGGTTTTGGTATTTGCAACACCTCAATCAGACCAAGAGCCGTATGTTGCTGTTGCACTGTTGAGTGTCCCCGAGACCTATGCGCTTGCACGCATCTTCTCGGCCGGCCTACCAAGCTGGCTTACTGCAGAAACCTCAAGCAAGCCTGATTGTTAATACGTCAAGCCGTCTTGTCGCCAAACGCCTTCCGGATAATGGAAAACCCATCCCGTAGGCTCCCAGTTACTAATATCTGCGGCATCTCCAACAATTTTATACTCAACAACGCCGTGCTCCACGCCCTGAGAGTCCTTGCTGAGTGCATCGAAATACCGGACGCGATTATAGTCATTCAAAGCCAGGGCATTGGTGCCAACTCCTTGATATGTAGGAGAGAGACCTTCAGATGCCAAAGCAGTCGGGAAAATATCTGCATTACTTACCGGTTGATCCGATTCTTTCAGTGGTTGAGCAGCCTGCTCGGCCGTTTGTGCAGGTTTTACCAAAAGAATTGGCGTGGCTGCTGTCTTCAAAAGTGAAAGAGGCTCTGAAGACGCAAAGTAACCATGGTCTGAGGTAATAACAATTGTTGTCTTTTCGTATAGCCCGAGCCGTTTAAGTTCTCTGATGTAATCGCTCACGATATTCATTGAACCAACGGCCTGTTGTTCACGGGTCGAACTACCAACACGCTGTTCGTTCTCATCCATGGTATACGGATAATGTGGACCCATAAGATGGATAAAACGAACCGAACCCGTCGACGCATCATCAGTTGCCGTTAGACCTCTATCACGCAGCTTGCGAGCAAACAGTGGATCGTTTGTGGAATATGGCACTGAATCTGCTGCATTGGTAGTACCATCGTCCTGATGAACCATTGCAGCATTGATGTCATCCGTATAAAACCAGAAGAAGGGCTTAAAAACCCAAGGTAAATCTCGAAATAGTGCAGTTTTATACATTGCACACAGGGTTCCCGCATCATTTAAAGAAGAATTTCCTTCTTCCAAGCTATTCGCTTCTTTACTTGCATTATAGGCATTGTTATAGACATACTCCTCATTTGGAGAAACACCTTCACTGTATACGCCAACGTGGTACCCTGCATTCTTAAAATCTGGAAGGTAAGTACCTTGAGCAAAACGATTTTGATTGAGAGTTCCATATGTATCGTCATGCTGTGGCTGATAGCCAGTAAGCATCGAGGGAATTGCGTCTCTGGTAGGAGTAATGACGGCCGAAGTGTTATGGAACCACGTAAAGCCCGTCATTTCATGTAAAAGCTCCGGATTCTTTTCTACCGCCGGACGGAGATCCATGGTTTCGTCATACATATCTAAGACGAAAATAACTACGTTCTTCTTAGGAGAAACAGTGAATAAGCCCTTTTCTGTCAACGTATATTGAGGCGTTTCATTTGACGTTGTTGTGCCCGGAATATGATTTACAAAGAGACTTCCCACACCGACTGCTTGAACGAGCACAAGAGCTAACGAGATGCCAGTTACAATGCGTCGAGCCAGTATTTTGCTTCTGTGACTAAAAACAAGAGGCAACACAACAATAACAACCCAAATGGCAGTAGTCCCACAAGCCCAAGAAGCATACTGAGTCCAATTAACGGTACCGCCATCAGAACTCGGAAGGGTTCCGTTAAGCACAAGAACCTGAACATACGAAGCGAAGGCAAAGCCAAACACAAGCATAAGCACAGCGTTAAAAAGCCGGCCTCGAAAAACACTTATAACTCCTGCAAGTACAATCGTTGCTAAGACTGCAGGTAACACAAAAATACGCCACGTGGATGTGAGTCCAAAAACAAGGCTCGCCTCATTTCCGGAAATAAGCTCAAACGGAGCCACAATCATATAGGTAAACACCATAAAAAGTGCAACCGAGAAGGCTGGAAGGATACGCTGCATCCACTGAGGTCGATAGTCATCTTCTTTGTTTGTTGAGCGTTTTGTTTTAGAGTCTAAGACAGCTTTGAACTCCGCATCAACGGAAGCCTTTTCAGAGGCTTCGATACGAGAAACAGGAGGTTCAATATCCTGTTTCTCTTCCATGTGAAATACCTTGAGAATATATTTACGAGAACGCCTAAACGCTATGCCAAGCACTGCTGAAAGTGCAACTGCAACACCTGCAACCGCTTGAATGGTATAGGTCATAACGGACGGGTCAACATACGCAAGAGCAGGTGTTGGAGTTGCAATGGTCAAAATACATGCAAAAAGTACAACACTTGTTACATCAAGGGTAAAAAGCATTATATAACCAAGCAAATTACCCTTTTTATTCTCTACTTGAACCATTGGAATCACCACTCTTGTATGGGCCACACTTTACCGGTAAGGCTCCAATTGCTCATATCTTTTGCATCACCGTTAATAACAAACTCTCTTAGTTCGGTATCTTGCTTCCCATTAGAGAGTGTTTCAATGTAGTACCGAGGACGCTCCTCTCCCTCTTTTACTTCATCAAGAGGTGTTGTGTAATTAGAGAGCATCTGCTTGTCGGCACCCATATCTTTAAGCACCTGAGCCAAAATATCATAATGCCAGACAGGTGCGCTAGAAACTTTCATAGGAGCCGACGCCTCTTCAGTCGTTTGTCCTGCAGGCTTATAGAAGATACATGGTGCCGAAGGAGTTTTGATATCTTCCGATGTCAAATACCAACGACCATGATCTGCAGTAATAATGATGGATGTATTCTCGTATAAACCGAGACGCTTAAGTTCCTTAATGTATTCCTCGACAATCTTAAATGAGGCAATTGTCTGTTCGTCTTCAGTTTGCTCAGACTCATTTTTTGCAGGTTCAACATTCTTGTTAATGATAAAAGGAGGATGAGAGCCGACGAGGTGAATGAAGCGAAAATCTCCGTTTTCTCCATGCACTTCTTCTTGTGTGGTTAAACCATAATGCTTGAGTTCGTGGTAATACTTAAGATCGTCCTCCTTATATGGCTGAGAAGAAAGATCAATATCATCCATATTCACGTTTTTGCGCATACGCATATTAAGATCTTCGGAATAGTACCAAAATCGAGGTTTGAATACCCAGGGTAAATCTCTACAGAAAGCCGCTTTATACAAAATACGCAACGCTCCAAGGGTATCCATTTGATTATCGGCACCTCGTCCACGAAGCTCATGTACATTAAGGGTTCGATCTCGAGTATATGCAGCAGACCAATCGTACTCAACCATATCTGAGTAAATGCCGGATGAGTATCCTAGCGAACGAATATCATCGAGGAATGTACTGTCTTTTGCCCAGTTTTGAATAAAATCTTCAATGGGACGATTTGTATCAGTAGGCCGAAGACCATACAACAACGATGTTGCACCATATCGTGTTGGAATCATACTGCCGACAGTATCGCTATACCACGTAAAGCCGGTTAACCCATCAAAGGTTTCCGGATTTGTCTCACGAAGATGCTCAACCTCAAGTGTATCAGTGGTGTCCAAAACAAAAACAACTACATTCTTTTTTGAGGAAACGTTATATAGTCCCTCCCGCGTTGCGCGGATACCTGCAGTTTCTGCCGCAGTAGTATCCGTAAAATTCTGAATTGCAGGTCCCCATAAGCTCACAACGCCAACGGTCTGTATCACAATCAACACAATGGCTGCCGCCGAAAAGATGGTTCTTGTCTTACGTACCCAAATAATGCTAAATGCCGTAATTGCCCCTAGGATGACTATCCACACAAAACCAGATACGATCATTTGACGTGTGAAATCTCCCCAATACACTTCGTGTCCGTCAGCAAGAGGCATATCTTTATTCATAAAAAGTGCCTGCACATAAGCACAAAATCCAAGCCCAAACACAAGCGCACTTGCCACATTAAACACACGACCGCGCAATACACTTAGGAATACAGCTGCTACCAGCGTCATAATAAGGCCGGCAATCATTACGGGGCCAAAAACATCAGTCAAACTAAAGGAAATATCCTTTGCGTTGTTTGCAACTAGTTCAAGCGGAGCTACTACAAAAACGGTATACACCGAGAATGCACACACAAGAAGTGCCGTAAAAAAGCGACCACGAAATCCCAGTCGTCCTTCTTTATAGTTACGCATTCGAATCTGTTCGTCAGTTAAGACCTCGTCCATATGGATATTGGCAGCTTCAACTCCCTTTGCATCAACTCTATGGACTGGTTCTTCAACGATTTTTGTAGCATTCTCGTCAATATGGAATACCCGGAAAAGTACTTTTCGAGAGCGCCTAAATGCCACACCCAATACCGCTGAAAGTGCCACCGCAACCGCTGCCAGTGCCTGAATGGTATACGTCATAACTGATGGATCGACATACGCATACACAGGCCTTGCAAAGATGCACAAAAATGCAATCGCGAGAAGCACTATGTAGCATACATCGTGTATACATACAGCACATTTTTGCTTAACGCTTAGTGATTTACTTACTGTCAAATGTATATCTACCATGTTTAGTCTTCCGTTTTTGTGTCTGCATCATCGCTATCTTGAGCGCGCTTCTCTTGATGCGCCAACACACGATCAAGAATGTATGTACCGGCAGCCTCACCACCATGACCCAAATTAAAGATCATGTTGTCACGGATCTCCTTGATTCGATCAGACCATGCGAGCGGATTATCAAACATTTCCTCAACCGCTTTTGCCAGACCATCCATTTTTTGAGGGTCAAAACTACGTCCGATTTCATTTCTCAGTGTAATATCACAGGGGTCAGAGTGAATCTTTGACCAGTCAGGGTTGTTTTCTTTCATCTCCGTATCAATGAAAACCGAAGGTCTCAGCGTGGTAAACGAGAATTCCTCTGCAACGCTTGACCAGTCGGTGATAAGCAAGCTCGCTGAAAGCACCGAAGTATTTGAACTAAAGTCAGTTTCAAACGTAAGCTCCGAGGAATCCGCATCGGCATAGCGAGCAATGATTTCATCCATACGAGGCTTATAACGCTTAACGTATTCAGGATGTGGACGAACTACGATACGCCAGCCATGGCCCATAAGTTCTTTGAGTAGATCATCGATACAGCTGTCTAAGATATTTCCAAATTGCCACGAAGATCCAATAACAATGAGGGGCTTCTCTTCTGACTCGTGCTGCCCAAGGCCTTGCTTTTCATAATTTGCAATAGAACGATCGAGCAAGTCGTATCCAATGGCGGGCTTGTTCTTTTCTTTGGTGTCATAGTACTTCTCAAGAAGCTCAAGGTCATGTTGCTGATGAGGACCAACGCAAAGAACGTCATCGTAATACGTATATTCATTGCGCGTTGAAGTTATCGTCATCGATGTCATGTGGTGAGGCATATAGATATACTCAGCATCCTTTTTTACGTATGAGCGCTTCATATAGGAGCTCTCAAGATCGCCAAGCGTAGTCACCACAACATCGGCATCCATTTTCATAAAAAGCGTAATTAGTCGGCGCTGGCCCAAATAATACGGAATCAAACGCGGCTCTTTTTTGGAGAGCTCAAAAACCTGATCGTTGGGATCGGACGTTACATAGTGAATATGGACATCGGAGTGAGACAGGAGCCATTCAATGGCACCCTGAAAGTACTTATAAAATCCGCTTGACTCAGAATAGAACACAAGGTGTTTGCCGATTGTGTTGAAGAACCGAGCATAATCGCTCTTCTCGCGAGCGGCATACGGATCGCGCTGGAACCACTTCTTTGTTGACTTGGTGGCCGTCTCCATTGCCTCGTATTCCCCACGAGTCTCATTGAGCGCCTCGTAATCAACCTGTTTGTGCGGATCGATAATGATATTGCAAACAACCTGTACAAGGATGGAAAGCAGATTCGAGCAGACCCAGTAAAACGCCATACCGCATACCACATATATTGCCAGCACAAGTGACATCGCAATAGAGAGGCCGTTGGTTGTGTTCTTCTCGGCGCGACTCTGCTCACGCTGAAGCGGGTTTATCTTGTTGGACGCAAGACCGAGCGCCACGGACGAAAGCGCGGCGGCAAGGGGCATGATCCACGTAATTCCGCCATCGATAATGGGGGTCATGCCGAGAAATTCCGTGCCAGGTGCGCCCGAATCGGTGATGCCATGAATGACGTCGACAAGACCGAAAAGAATTATCACTTGGATTGCGAGAGGAATAAGACTTAAAAGCGGGTGATAGCCCGCCTTCTTGTTAAGTTCGTTCTGACGCTCTTCAATGGTTTCACGGTCACCGAAATAACGCGTTTTGAGGCGAAACATCTCGGGCATGATTTTTACCATGACAATGGAATTTTGCTGCGTCCAGAGAGCAAGCGGCATAAGAATAACTTTAGTTGCAAGGGTAAAAAGAAAAATTGCTGCCCACCAACTACCGGTAAGATCATACGCCGGCTGAACAATAAGAGAGAAAAGCTTTGCGAGTTGCTCAAGCATGTAACTATCCTTTGTATTCTTTTTAGGTACTGGTTTATACACACAAGCTGGAATTATAACAAAAAATATTACCCATCAATTCTGCAAACGCTGTTCTTCACAATGAGTTGGGGTTCCAACACTATTTTATGGACACAGAGAGGTCTCTCTTGCTGGGTGCCCTCGGTTATTTTGGAAAATAGCAGGTTAAGAGCAGCCTCTGCCAACTCTTCAACATTTTTTTGTGTAGCTCAACACTATGACGCTTTTCTTGGCGCAAGAGCACTTCTCAACACTGCCACTATATATAATGAGATAGATTTTTAGCCACCATGAAGCCAACACGTAGAGGATCCGCATGAACATTACGCCGCAAGAAGTTGCCGAAACACTCGCAATGGTCAGCGAGCAGAATCTCGATCTCCGCACAATTACCATGGGGATATCGCTCAATTCGTGCGCGGACGATGATTTGGACCGCATGTGCGAGAAGGTCTACGAGCGTATTGTGCGTCAAGCGGAACATCTGGTGAAAGTTGCCTGCGACCTTGAGCGCGAATACGGAATCCCCATTGCCAACAAGCGCGTCTCGGTCACGCCGATTGCACAAATTGCCGCCTGCACGAATGCGACAGACCTGTCGCCGCTGGCTCACGCACTTGACCGCGCCGCTGAAACGCTCGGCATTGATTTTCTCGGCGGCTTTTCTGCCCTCGTGCATAAGGGTATGGGGGATGCGGATCGCCGCCTCATTGCGTCCATTCCTGAAGCACTTGCCACCACGACACGCGTATGCTCTTCTGTCAACGTTGCTTCCACGCGTGCCGGCATCAATATGGATGCCGTACTGCTTATGGCGCAGACGGTGCTTGAAGCAGCACGCCGCACCACCGACATTCAGTGCTATGGCGCTGCCAAGCTGGTGGTTTTTGCCAACATGGTTGAGGATTCGCCGTTCATGGCAGGAGCCGTTCACGGTGGCGGTGAAGCGGATGCCGTCATCAACGTGGGCGTTTCCGGCCCCGGCGTCATGGCCGCAGCCCTTGAAGAGCTGCCCGCAGGCGCCGATCTTATGGACGTTGCCGAGAAGATCAAAGCCACCGCATTCAAAATCACCCGCGTAGGCGAGCTCATGAGTCGGGAAGCTTCCCGTCGTCTTGGTGTCGAGAAGGGTATCGTGGATCTCAGCCTTGCCCCCACCCCGGCGGCCGGCGATTCCGTTGCCCGCATCCTTGAGCTCATCGGTGTTGGTGAGTGCGGAGGACCGGGAACTACCTGCGCCCTTGCCCTTCTCAATGATGCCGTGAAAAAGGGTGGCGTCATGGCGTCATCCAGCGTCGGCGGTCTTTCGGGAGCATTTATCCCCGTCTCCGAAGATGCCGGCATGATCCGCGCCGCTCAAGACGGTGCCCTTTCCCTGGAAAAACTTGAAGCCATGACCTCCGTGTGTTCGGTGGGTCTCGATATGATTGCCATCCCCGGCGATGTCTCCGTAGAAACCATTGCCGGCATTATCGCAGACGAAATGGCCATCGGCGTAATCAATACCAAAACCACGGCCGTTCGAGTCATCCCTGCCATCGGCTATACGGAGGGCGATATGCTGGAATTTGGCGGTCTCTTTGGCTCGGCTCCGGTAATGCCTGTCAATCGTTTTGCCGGCTCAACCCTTGCCCACCGTGGCGGTCGATTCCCGGCGCCCTTGAATTCGCTTAAAAATTAAGGGCTTACGCAAACCGGACTCCGCGCCAATCAGCTCCAAATAGCGGCCTGAGCAAACCGACCCCATGTCAATTGCTCCGGCCACACGCCTCAAGCGCAGCTTACGAGCTGAAAGAAAATCGGTATGAACCACAGCGCCGCAATAACGGCATAAGGCCAGAAATGAGCCTTGGTAATGGCTGCAAACTCTCTGATAAACGCCGTCGGCCAGTACCATCCACCCGTATGCGAACCCACGCCGTCGGCCTTAAGACCCAGGTTATGCGCATACTCGGCGCAACGAAACACGTGAAAGTCGCTGGTAACCATCGCTGCCGTATAGTCTTGATACTGCGCGTCGGCGTTCATAAGCATCTGCGAGTATTTGAGATTTTCCCACGTCGTCCTTGAACGGTCTTCCATAAGGATAACTTCCTGAGAAACGCCATGTTCCACCAGATAATCACGCATGGCCTGAGCCTCGGTTACCACCTCGTCATCGCCCTGGCCGCCTGAAGCCACAAACTTACCGCAGCAATCCTGCCGTTTCCAAAGCTCCAAAGCGCGATCAATGCGTCCGGCCAAAAGCGGCGTGGGCTTCTCGCCGTCAAGACCTGCGCCATGAATGATGATGTAGTCATACCGACGATGCCTGGGCAAGATTCGATACAGCCACGAATAAAAGAGCAGTGCCACAAAGGTAAAGGAAAACCACAAGCCCTCGAAGAAGAAAAGTGGTAGAACCTCAAGAAAGAGACCATCCTGACTTGCATAGATAGGTATGCAGTACATCAGAAAGATAAAGAGCGCAAGAGCTATCGGTAAAAGCGACGTAAGCGAGAAACCATTGTTCCGGATAACGATGATGCTGTTTACAGTCAAAAACGTGCAGGTTACCACGGGGAAGAGCGCAAAGAGGACTATGATAACATAGACGGTCCACATCTGGCCAAAGCGCATAAGTAAAAGCAAAACGAGCCACAACACGGTTGCAAGCAGATAAAGAGCATTGCGAAACTGTCTTGGCTCCTTGCGAAACGAGTGTACAAACAAAATACCCGGGATAAGCGCTGGCGAGAAGAGCAGCACATACACCACCAGTATCTGCCAGTCCAGAGTGAGTCCCATGTCTTTTATGAAAGCTTCAAGCATATTGATACGTTCCTCAAATATCTTTCGTCCATGTAAAAATAATAAATGATCGCTGGCGGCAAACCGCCTACCTTTTGCCGAGATTTTGACGATCAGCTCTCCGCGGCAAGAAGTGTCGTTGTGTCTAAGCTTTCTTCCGATAGTGAGGCCGATGTTAGGACGATTGCTGCTTTGATGTCAGGGGTTAGCTCCGGCGTTGAGTTGATTACTCAACCTTCCTATACTGATATCTTGGATGAATGGTGGGAGAATCTACTGCACCGTCCCTTTGACAAAGACGCTGCCGAACCCGCAGAAGAAGATGTCCACGAAGGCGAATCGCATAACCATGCGGAAATCAAGCATGAACATGAGCATGAAAATCACCATATAGGCTCAACTCTGTAAAACGCAATTTCACCAGTAAACGAAGTTCTTCTCGCGATTGCTTCAAATTCGTTGTTTACTGGTGGCTACAGTCGATAAGAACGATGTTTACTTGTGGTTTTTCGTCAATTTGAGCGTTTAGTGGTGAATCAAATCACCAGTAAACAGCGCTTTTGATGGAGATTTTAAAATCTGCATGTTTAGTGGTGATTTTAAGAGGAAAACGGGGTTGTTCGACAGTTTTGTAGGAGTTGCTTGGCGGCTGCTTTAGACCACCCAAACAGATTGGTCGTTCTAACTTTATCTATATGCGAGGAACCCTACAGTCCCTTGCGGGTACAATACGAGAAGAAACACGCCGAAAAACCCATCGAACCCAAGGAGTTCTCTTGGAAGTCTTTGAATTCGTTCTCATCATTTTGACCTGTGTCGTTGCCTCGTCGGTGCTTGATGAATTTTCTCGCATCTCCATTCCGGTACTGCAAGTTATCATCGGACTCATCGTTGCACTGATACTTCCCGGTGTTCAAGAAATGCGCATTGATTCTGAGCTCTTTTTGGTGCTGTTTATCGCGCCGCTTCTCTTTAATGAAACTAGGGAAGCAAATCCCGCCGCTCTCTGGAAGAATCGCGGCTCGATCCTTTCGCTTGCAATCGGTTTGGTTATTGCCATTGTACTCAGCGTCGGCTTCACCCTCCATCTGCTGGTGCCCAGTATCCCCTTAGCGGCGGCGTTTGCCTTTGCCGCAGCGCTCGGCCCTACCGATGCCGCCACCGTTACCGCACTTCGCTCGTCGGTGCATCTTTCCAACCGTCAACGAACCCTTCTTTCCGGCGAATCGCTTATCAATGACGCTTCCGGCGTCGTGGCCTTCCAGTTTTCCGTTGCCGCTGCCGTAACCGGTGCATTTTCCGCACTCGCTGCCACGCAATCCTTTGCCGTCCTCTTTATCGGTGGCATCGTCATTGGTCTTATGGCAGGAACGCTCTTCTCGCTTCTTATGGCAATCCTTGGTCGCATGGGATTTGACGACACTACCGCGCACGTTCTTTATGAGGTCATCTCGCCTTTTCTCATCTATCTCTTTGCCGAGCTTTGCCACGTTTCAGGCATCCTCGCCGTTGTTGCAGGCGGACTTGTTATGGCTCAGACAACGCGTCGCAATACTTTTATCAGCACTACGGCCGCTCGACAAAAACTTGTTTCCGATAACTTCTGGCGTATCATTTCATTTCTTATCAACGGCACCGTCTTCGTGCTTCTCGGTATGCAACTACCCCGTGCCGTCACGCCGGGATTCAACGGAGGCCTCAGCATCTTTCAAATCCTGGGCGTTATCGTAACCATGACGCTCATTCTGGAAGGCGTGCGCTTTTTGTGGCTGTTGGTACTTGAGATTCTCCACAACCGGCATGGCCTGCAGTTCTGTGGATCCGACATTAAAACCGACAGTAACACCGATGTCAAAGCTCCCGCGAAAACCCGCACATCGCTTCTCACCAACGTACTGGTAACCACCATCGCGGGCGCAAAAGGAGCGGTTACGCTCTCCATTGCGCTCACTCTCCCCTACGTTGTTGACTCCGGCACAGCCTTTCCGCAGCGCGAGCTTATCATCACCATTACTGCAGGTACTATCCTTGCATCACTATTGCTGGCTGATGCACTTCTCCCCCGTTTGGCTCCAAAAACAGTCGATGACAGCCTTGACGAGCGCCTGCGTAAAGGAGAAATTGCGGTTCTTGAGGCCACGACATCTGAGCTTCGCTCCATGATAAGCAACGGACGCATAAGCGAGAAATACCTCCCTGCGCTACGTCTCACCATAAGCCGTTATACCAGCCGCTTGTTCTTTGAACGCATCAGCACGCCCGAAGCGGCACGTGCCACAATGCAGATGATTCGCGAGAACAACGAGCTGCAGCAAAGCCGCCTTGAAGAGCTGCGCCTCCGTCACCTGAAACATCACGACACAACACCCTGGAGCACCATTCTTGAAAATCTACGCTCCATCAGGCGCTCGGTAGGCTATATAAACTCACTTGCGGACATTGGTATGAACGCAAAGACCAACAATCGCGTAAGGATTTTTATTAACGAAGCCAAACAAGCGCTGAAACACCTGCGCAACAGCAGCGAGAACAACGAGATTCGTCAGCTTGAGGATAACGAACGTGCCTACTTTCAGGCGTGTCTTTATGCCATAGAGCTTGAATATACGGAAATCGATCGCCTTGAGGAGATCTGTAGGGATGAATCTGATCCTGAGCGTGCGGCTATTGCTGCTAACTTGCTGGTAGATCATCAGTCAGCCGTAGATTCTATCTGGAGCCGCGTCAACATTGGTCAAGAAGGAGCAGGAACGGACATGCAGCGATCGTACTCTCTGCCCTACAACCTTGATACGCATGAGATATCCCCGCATTTTCGCCAGCAGATTGCCGATGCGCGCACATACGCCAACGATGTTGATGAGAATGCTTTGCGTGTAGAGCTCGATCAGATTGCACGCCTTCAATACGAGGGCATCATTGACCGGGAGGTCGCCTCACATCTCCGCGAGAACGTCTACTATTTGCAAATGTCTGTAGGCGATTAGAAGGTCTTTTGCCACAGACAACCGGGAGCCAGATTTCTCACGGGCGACCGGACGCCGAAACTACTCCAATCCCAAGACCTTATCCGCATCGATGTAGCGACCGAGCTTTCGCGAAGCCGCTTTAGGCTCAGGACCGTCAGGCCAACCGATAGCACAATGGCCAACACCAACCCAGCTACCCTCCACGCCAACGTCAATGAGGAACTGCTTGAACTCTTCCGTCTCAAACTCTTCGCGGGCACGATGAATCCAAATTGAGCCAAGTCCCAAATCATGTGCCGCTTGCATCAAATTACCCATGGTAAGTGAGCCGTCGTACACACCGTTGGGATTGTCGGCTGGCACAAGTACCACAAGCACAACCGGAGCGCCATAAAACGGATCAAAGCCCTCAGGACACCCCATGATGGCCGCATTCGATCGAACGAACTTCTCGCGAAGTTGAGGATTTGAAATTTTGATTATAAGAGGGCTCTGCAAACCCCTGGCACTGGCCGCATATTCTCCTGCTTTTACGATACTGGCGATAAGATCCTCAGACACCGGCTTGTTGACAAACTTTCTCCAGCTCCGACGTGTGAGCAGTGACTCGTACGCTTCATTCATGAGAATCTCCTTTCAAATAACTGCTTTAAGTGTACGCCAAATGGTTTCTTTGGAGAATTGGTTAAACCATATGTCTCGCAATACCTAAAGTGATAACTTTTATGTATTGAAATACTGATAACTTTTACGTATTATACTTAACAAAGGAGGTTGGTTTTCTTGCATGAAATACTTTTCTACCGAGACAACAAAGGCAGACAACCGGTTCTTGACTACTTACAAGAGCTGAGTCGAAACAAAAGCAAGGATAGTCGGATTAAGTTAAACAAAATCAGCGATTATATACAGGCATTAAGCGTATACGGAACAGAGCAGTTGACTGAAAACTATGTCAAACATCTTGATGATGAAATATGGGAATTGAGACCCATTAGAGACCGAATACTATTTGCCGGAGTCATCGGTGGAAGATATGTGCTGCTTCATCATTTTATGAAGCAATCGCAGAAAACGCCTGTAAGAGAAATAGAACAAGCAAAGCGAGAGCTGGCCGATTTTAAGAAAAGAAGTGGACTATATGAGTAATATCAATATAAGCAGCACTAATTCTATTGGGCGCACTTGGGCTGATGTCCGAAAGGAACTGTTCACCAAAGAAGAAATCGCCGAAAGCGATCTCAGGGTAGCGCTTATTGGAGAATTAATTAAAGCTCGAAAGGAACAGGGAATTTCCCAAAGAGAGCTTGAGGAACTGAGTGGCGTAAGACAGCCAGTCATTGCGCGGATGGAAAACGGAAATACAACTCCAAATCTAAGCACTGTTTTAAAAGTGCTAGCCCCCCTTGGCAAAACACTATATATCGGAGACTTGAAGAAAGCCTAAAGTGATAACTTTTACGTATTAATAACTGAAGAATCGCACCGGATTCTCTCAAAGCAAAACGTCAGGGCGGGTTATGACAAACACTCACCGAGCTTCTCGGCAGACACACCTTACCAAAGCTCAAATGCGCGCGCTTGCAACACTGACATTGGTTTTTGTTGTTGCCATTGCAACACTGATACAGGAATGTGCCACAAACCGCAAAGACAGCACCAGCCAACAAAGCGCATCGGCAACCGCGGCTACAACCATAGCTGCCGACCCCACCAAAACCACAGTCCGGTTCCTTGATATTGGACAGGGAGACTCCACCATTGTTGAACTTCCCGACGGTAAGACCATGGTCATCGATGCGGGTCCGCGCGGCTCAGCGAAAACAATAGAGGCTCAACTCAAGGCCGACGGACGCCCTCAAGTTGACTATCTCGTTGCCACTCATCCCGATGCCGACCATATCGGCGGGATGGCAGAACTTATCAACGACAGCAACATCGGCTCCGTCTGGGCGCCAAACGCCACAAACAACACCGAGACGTTCAGAAACTTTTTGAACGCCATCGATAGAAAGGGGCTCACCATTACGCAGGCCGTCTCCGGCACAGCCATCGCAAAAACTGATCAATACTCCATCGATATCCTATGGCCGCCCCCATCCGCTCATTTCGACGACACCAACGACTATTCAATTATCATTAAACTGACCGTTGGCGAGAAGACCTTCCTGTTCACGGGTGACGCTCCCGCAGCTTTAATCAATCAGGCTACTGAAGGCCATATTGATGTATTGAAAGTATCGCATCATGGGTCGCGCACTGGTACCACAAAGAAACTTGCCGCCAAACTCTCGCCTAACTATGCCATCATGTCATATGCCACCGACAACGACTATGGGCACCCGCACGAAAGCGTTCTCAAGGCCCTCGCCGCCTCACATACACAGGTATACGGAACGGGAGTCAATGGTACCGTCACGGCCATCACTGACGGTTCAACTATTAATATGTATGTTCAGAAAGAAGGCACATCTGTTGCCCCTCCAAAAGTAAAGTAGAGGTGTTTTATGACCGCAATCGTCGACCGGATAGAAGACAACAACATCGCCGTTCTTGAAATCAACGGTGGCGAGAAGTTCTTGGATGTTCCCCTCTCTGAGCTGCCCGAAGGAACTTCACAAGGCGACGTCCTTGTTCACAAGGAAAACGGATGGGAACAAGATCCTGAGGCAACCAATAAGCGCACGCTTGAGATTCTCGGTCTCTTTAACAAGCTTTTCAAGAAGGACTAAAGGCTTCCTGTATTAGGGTTCCAAAAAAGCGAGGCCGAAATCCTTGTTCCAGCCTCGCTTCAACGCTCTCTACGATGTCGCTTTAAAAATCGCTTCTGCGACCCGTATTACTTCTCGCTAGTTCCAGAGTTTTTCTCGTTGTGATCTTTGCCGGAAGCTCCCTGCTCAGAGGAAGGATTCTTCTCGGTCTTCTCCGTACCCGCTTTCACACCCTTAGCAACTGCATCGGAAAGGGTCGGTGCAATGGCCTTTGCTCCCACGAGTGCACCAAAAAGCTGCTTCAAGTCAAGACCCATCGAATCGCCCAGACCCGCATTGATCTGTGTCATAGACTTGGTAATGTCTTCGGTCAGCTTTGCGGCATTGCCTTCACCGTACATGGTGATGGAGCCAACATTGGCAAGCGGCTCGGCAACGGCGCGAGCAACGTCAGGCAATGCATTAAAGTACATTTCAAGCACGGCGGCTTGGTTCATCTTGGCCATTGCTTCGGCCTTCTTCTCAAGACCCTCAGCCTCAGCGGTTAGCTTTGCCGCTGTTGCAGCAGCCTCGGCATCACCCTTAGCACGGATTCCCTCAGCTTCGGCAAGCATGGCCTCACGTGTTGCATTGGCTGCCTGCGTACGCTCGTACGCCTGAGCCTCAGCCTCTTTCTGACGACGGAACAAATCAGCTTGGGCGGCCTGCTCAGCTGCATAGCGTTCAGCGTCTGCCTTCGCGCGCACCTGGGAATCGAGGGTATTCTTGGTAACCTCAACTTCCTTCTGCTTAACGACGGCTTCTTGCTCCTGCTTCACAATGTTTGCAGCTGCAGTCTCGCGCTCAATATCCTTCTGCTGAATCTGCTTTTGAATCTCATACGCAGCGTCTGCTTTTGCGTTTTCCGTATCGGCTTCAACCTTCAACGCTGCCTTACGCATGGCAAGATCGGTCTGCTTTTGAGCAATGTCGAGATCGGCGTTCACACGAGCCTCATTGGATGCCTTGTCGGCAGCAGCCTGAGCTTCAGAAATTTCCTGATTTGAACGGGCCTGAGCAATCTCGGCATCTTTGCGGATGGTCGCAACGTTCGCAACGCCAAGATTATCAATGGTTCCATCCTTATCGGCAAATCCTTGAATGTTAAAGGCAACAATTTCAAGACCCATCTCTGCAAGATCCTGATGAGCGTTGTCTTGGACACGCTGCGCAAACGTATCACGATCAGTAACAATATCTTTAAGTTTCATCTGGCCGATAATGGCGCGCAGGTGGCCCTCAAGCGTATCGCGAACCTCATCGGAGATTTCGTCGATGTTCTTGTAGAGGAAGTTACGCGTAGCGGCCTGAAGAAGCTCCGGGGTCTCGGTTGCAATGCGAACCTTAACGGCTGCATCCGCCTGCACGTTAATAAAGTCGTTTGTGGGTACATAATCCGATGTTTTTACATCCACCGGAATCATGGCGGCCGTCATCGAGTCAACGCGCTCAATCAACGGCACTTTAAAGCCGGTCTTACCATGGATGATGCGCTGTCCCCACGGACCTGAAACGACTTTAATCTCTGCAGGAGATGCAGACACAAAGCCGTTTATCAGGAAGAGAAGAACGACGATCACCACAATCACAATGGGGATGACTGTTCCAAGTGAGCCAAACATAGCTGTCCTTTCTACCACTTTCCCAGACTTACTGTTCTGGAGTATATTCCTTAGCAAGCTCTACCATCAACTCGATTTCTTCCTGAGTAAAACCTGCGTCTTTCCATGCATCACGCATATATTGTTCACTGTTTATCATTATATGATAGTAGTAATTACCTCTATCACTTTCTGGCAGGGAACTCCCTTCAGCCTGCGCTTTATTCAATCTGTCTCTCAGATACTTCAAATCGAATTCAGCAGCTTCTTGAGCCTTTTTTCTGTATTTCTTTTCGTTCTTTTTCCATTCTTCCTTCTCCCATTCCGTGGGATGTAAGGCCCTATTGACCGGTTGTGTTGACGTCTTTTTGGTAGACGTTGGAGAGGAAGAGCTGCTCGTAGAACCCGATTCTCCCGACATACCCGGAGTTGACACTTCCGGAATCCCTGTCGGTGAATACTTCTTTGAAGTGTTGGGCACAGAAGATCTTGACTTATTGACATATGAATTTGTATACGGCTGATCAAAAACTATTGACAACGAAAAGAGCAACGCCAGTATAATGCCGGCGAGCATCGCCATCTTCTTGAACTGCCCTTTGTTACCCGAAGAAGTGCCGCTTTTGTCTTCATCTTTCAAGGGGAAATCAAAAAAGAAATCTCCTTTGGATTCTTCTTGCAATGGCTGAGACGTCAGCTCAAAGGAATCTTTTGGAGCAGGAAGTCCCAAGGGTTCGTGCTCATCGTCGTTTACCGTGACGGTTTCAGTTGGCGTTAAGCGCTCCAACTCACTCTCCGCTTGAGCCTTCGCTTCTGCAAGCTTGGCAACTGCCTTTACCGCTTCAGCTCGCGCCCGCGCTGTTCCGGTTTCCACGGCACTTCTCACGATACTTTCGGCTTCTGCGATGTTTCTCGTTATGTTTTCAGCCTTGAGTTTTTCAACACGCTTATGTGCGGGATCAGTTGAACGCTGTTTTGCTTTCCTCGAAGACTGGGCAAGGTCTTTTATCTGCCGGTCAGTCTGAAAAAGGCTGAACTTCGGCAGCGACAACTGCGGCAAGCGGAATCCTTTAGACGACACGACGTCCTCATAACGACCAGTCTTAGGATTGAATCGCCTTGTTGCCATCTTGTGACACATCCTTCACTTAAGCTGTCCGCAGCTAAGAACATTTTAGTTCAATTCGCAACAAAAGACACTGACCGTACGCACCTATAATCTTTTACCGATTAGCTTGATGAAAAGAAAGCACGCTGTGCAGCCGTGCTTTCTTACAGATTCTACAGATTCCATCTGGACTAAGCTTGACTTAACCCTTACGTATCAGACTATTTTCCGCAAAGCTTATTCTCAAGCTGAGTAATCTCTTCTTCCGTCATTCCTGCATCAAGAAGGTACTTCTTAGCCCCAGCTTTATAATCCAACCCATCGAGTTTTCCGTCAATCGGCTGACCGCCGATGCAAAGTGCAATGTCATTGAATTTTGCATCCACTACAGCATCATAGCGAGCCCTATCTTTCTCTTTGTTGATTCCGTAGTAGTTATCATAAGAAATCATATAGTCATCGAGCATTTCATCATAACTGGCGCCGCATAGTGCTTCCAATAAAGCACAGGTAAATCCAGTTCTATCTTTACCCTCAGTGCAGTGTATAAGATATGGACCATCTTGAGCAATCATCTGACGCAAACCCTCAACGAGTTTACCTGCGAACTTTTGACTACGGTAATTAACGCTCATATCAAGAGCAGCCACATCACCGTTATCAAAAAGACCCTTATGCCACGACATATCAAACGTGGGGTTGGCATAATAACCCTCAATCTCTTCCTTAGAATCAGCCTGGTCGAGAATAAATTTTACTCCGGCTTTCTCGGCAAGCGCGCTTGCATACGACGCACGACCATACTCATTGTTACAAGGTGAAGCCGAGCGATACACCATATTTTCTGCTATTTGACCACCCTTCATGGCTCTAAAGTTTGCAAAAGCTTCATCACTTGGATAGTCGTCTCGATTCGTCGTATAAACAGCGGCAAGTGCCTGCTGCGTTGTGAGATACTTGCCCTTCTCGCGCAAAGTAACCGTGCCGGTGTCTCCCTCTTTCAATCCTGCTGTCTCCCAAAGAGGATCTCCGTTATTCACGCACACATCAATATGGGGATATCCTGGATAAGCACTAATGAGCGGATGCCCGGTCTTTGAATAATAGCCATTGTAATACGGGATATCTTCAAGCTTGTAGCCATTACTGAAAGTAACATCGCAGCTGTCGCCATACTCAAACCCCAGAGCGTTAAACTCATCAATGGTGATATCCAGATACACGCCGCCGAACTTTTTCTCGTGAATGACCGCGAGCGCGCCCGTCGTTTTCTGTTCGCTGGTACTTTGCTGCGTTGTTTGCTGTTGCTGCTGTTGTTGAGATGGAGCAGCACCACCACATCCAACGAGCATAAAGCTCAGGACCAGACTTAACAGAATACTTAGTAGCCTCTTCATTTCTTGCCCTCTCCGGTTTCCTAGATCCTAGTTACCTTACTATTTAAGGTAAACTTAACGAAAAGAGCATAGACTATATCACTGTTTTTTATGGTGATATTTATTTAGAAGGTCTGTGAATGGCTGTATATTTTCGGTTAACGTTTTTTATGTCCTATCCGATAAGTGCGAACCAATCCCATTTAGGCGTCTTTTGATTTAGGGTGCAATTATCCACATAGACATGATCAGGCGTCTTCAGTTTTCTAAATAATTCTGCATAGTTTTCCCAGATGCGTTTGGCATCCTTAGATTAGCATTAAGCGCATGAACCCGCGAATTCTCTGTATTCGATCCTTCAAGGACTAAGAGCTATCTTTAGCTAAAGCTTTTACTGATCGCATCAGATTCTTTCTATTAGCTGTTGGTAACACGAGTGGTTGAATAGCCATTGAGTGCATGACTGAATAGAGTTCGTTTTTTGCGTATTCATAGGCGGTTACTACACAATCACCTAACAACTCATCTTGAAACTTCTTTTCGGCCTTATCGCCAAGACTATCAAAAGCTCTTGCTTCAACAAGAATCTTGAATTGAGCAAATGCCTTTTCTTCATCCTTTTGATAAACATCAACCATAACCCCCATTTTTACGATGCGAGTATAGATGTCTGAGTCTTTGTCCTTTAACAACTCATCCTCAACGCAGGAAACTGACATACTAAACTTTTTAATATCGTCGCTTTGCTCATGGTCAATATGAGCTTCCAAATCAACAATGCGAGCATTGCTAAGAATTCTCGTAAGCACTTCGATTTTGCGAGACATTATCCCTCCTCAGATATGTCATAGAATTCTGAAGGTACAACATAGTTTGAAGACATCTTACTTTTGAACTGCAAAACTTTTCCTTCTGGATAAAGCTGCGGAATGTTTTGATATGTAGCGGTAACCAGTTCAGAAAAAGTAATACCGGAAAATGAATCCCATGTGGCATTAGCGAATGATGACCAAGAACAATTGACAGGTATTGCTATATCCGCTTTTCTAGCAACAACACTTGCCTCAGTTACATATTCTTTTCCTTTATAGACAAAAGTCTCCAGCATACCTGCATTAATCAGTTGTGTGATTCGTCCCGGAGAGACGCCGAGCTCGCGGGCGGCCTGCGCTTTAGAAAGACGCGCAATGGATCCTAGGTCCGTATCTAATGCAATGGAATAAATCTTTCCGCCATAGACAGGATGATTATCTATGGTTGGAGCTGGCATATTCAAGTTGTGCATAAGGTAGTGTTCCGCTGTTGCCTTAAGCCAATCAGCAGCCATCTCCAAACACTCTTGCTTTGTATCTCCATCAGTACCACCTTTGAGATCAAAGGGGATTGCGATGTATCCACCGTCTTCTTTATCCTCAAAGACTTCAAACTCATATACGTACAACATGTTAAAGCTCCTTTATGAGATGCTAGTTTTCCCCTAGGTCTTTTTTGATGCGCCTAAAAAGAAAGTCTTTCACATCTCCGTGTCTCGGGATCTCTGTAAATCTTCCATCTGGGTGCACATATTTATCGTGTTTTGCACCGCCAACGTTCTTGAATCCGCGAGCTTTAAGCCACTTATCTACCTCTCTCTTCTTTACCATTACCCGCTTCTCCCAGTATAACTAGTCTAAACATTCCTTTATAGTTTAACAATACAAAATGTACCGAAACTTTCATCAGTACAAATGCGAGAATTTCAATTTCTTCTCAGTATATAAATTATACCAGAACAAATGTTCTTTGAGGGGTAGTAGACAGCTGTTATAGCTGTTGTCGCCCATCAAACTTAAGTTCCGCAATTATTGTGTTCATATCCTTCATTGAATCCATAAGGCGTCAATTTTGCGTGCACTCTCACATGCTATGAGATCTATTAAGGGGTACGAGAAGTACTATGACGGAGTCCGATACGTCCTTCCAAAAGGAACAGACTTCCTGATTATAAAAACGAGGGCTGACCCTCCCCAATTAGCTGGGCAGGACCAACCCCTGTTAATCACAATATACCGCAATCCCTGCTAGTTTAAGCGATAAAACACGAGAGTTTGATTCTTGGAAACTGTGAGATCATCCCCGCGTGTACGGGGAACAGTTTGGGAGACAGCGGAATTGAATGAGGCGACTAATTTCCGCACTTTTTAAAATAGTCAATTACCTGATTTCCGCACTTTTTACAAATCTATATACGACTAAATTACTCGTGTAGCAGATAATTTTCTGTTTCACGCGCTACATTCGCTACGCAAGAAAAACCTTCAAAAAATGCACCGCCCAAATATGGACGGTGCATACTTACGTACATCAATGACCGGCTATTTAGACTTAACCTCTAGCGGTACGATACTTCTTTGCTCCAAGAGCGAGAAGAACAGCGGCACAACCTGCAGCGGCAGTCATAAGAACCTGCGGCATTGAATTGTCTCCCATGTATGGAACAGCCGACTTATGAGGCTTAGGAGGAACCGGGTTGGTTGTGGTGTTGGTGTCTGTATCAATCAAGCCATCACTGACATGAGCGGTGTTGACAACATTGACATCTTTCACGCCCTTATCGACCTTGACCTTAAAGGTTACGGTAAGAGTCTCTCCGGAAGCCACGTTCTTCTTCCAGGTAACCTTATGCGTAGCCTCATCATATACGCCATCGTTATCGGCCGAACCATCAACATAGGTGGTGTGCTCAGGAATGGCGTCGGTAATGGTAACGTCGCGAGCGGTATTTGTGGTATTGGTATACGTCACAGAATACGTCAGCGTCTGTCCTGCTTTTACCTTATTGCCATCAATGGTATTACCGTCAGCATCAAGGACATCTTTTTTGGGCTGAGGCTCAATAACCCATACGCCGATAAAGTGTGCATTCTTATGGTCAATGGTCTCAGAATCGTGATCATAGCCCATGAAGACCCATGTGCCTTCAGAAGTCTTTACGCGAGTCTTTCCGTCAACAGGAGGATCAGGGGTTACTGTCGTACCATTCTTAATCCCTGTCTGCTTACCGGGGAGAAGGTCGAGAACTTCTTGAGGAAGCTCTTTGCCAGGGGTACCGCTTACAAATTCGTGGTCCTTTGCATACAACAAATCCGTAACAACTTTGTTTGAATCAGTTTTAATGTTATCCACATTCTGCGTCACGATATTGGTGATGCTCTCGGCACCCTGCTGAGCAGCCTTCTCGTTGGTAACTGTCTTATAGACGATAGTGTAGTACTTACCGCCATTGCCCTTAGTCAGATGCTTCTTGGCAATGTCAACGGTAACTTTCTGTCCTTCAACAGTAACGGTATAATCATCGCCCTCTGTCAAAGTATTCCCGTCTTGAGTGACCGTAAGGCTCTTGAAATCCAAACGCTCGTCAAACGTATCTACCATGCTCATAGACGTAATAGGGCCAATGGTATCTACACCCGGTTTTGGCATACGGTATTTGGTTGTATAGGTAAGCTCTTGGCCGGCTTCTGCCTGTACCTCAGCCTTGTCAACCTCTTTGGTTGGAGGAGGTGCAATGACCTCTGTATAGAGTCCAAAAAGACCACCACATGACATAGTAGTGCCATATTCGAAATTAATCTTATTGTCTACTGAACGAATAGCCATGCCGGAAACATTGTGTTCCGCATCGTCGCCAGACGTGCCACCAGAAAGTGTAGGAGTCCACGTAGTTTTGTTGCCTGTGGTAGACACATGTAAACTATTACGGTTGTTCATAACGATTTTGTCGAACGCAGTGTCTTTGTTGAAGACAGAAAACGATTCCTTGCGATTATGTGTGCTGATAACATCCACATCAGAAGGGAACATGACTGCTCGCAAGTCACAAGGCGTACCATCCTGGTTTTTCAGCTCAACCGTAACATTAGCGTGAACCCCGAAAGTATGGAACATATCTTTTGTATATGTAGGATGATTGCCGTCTAAGTAATTCTGAATATAGAAGGACTTTTTACCCCAGTTCTCGTCAACCACCATAAACGGTACAACAGTCTTGGAGGGATTTTCAAAATCGCCAGTTCCCTCCTGTAAAAACTCCAAGTCAACGTTGTTAACCGTTACGTACGCGTCAACGACCTTGCCATTGACAGTACCGGCATTGCTAAATTTCAGCTTAAGCGGCTGACTAAACGACTGATCAGCTCGCTTGGTCTTATCGACCTTGAGAGCAAAGGCCGTGCTCTGCTGACGACCGGTTTCAGGAGGAATAACATCCATATCGACGTCACCACTCTGGGAGATAACCGACATGTTTTCCTGAGTCATGGTGAACTGATACGCCTGAACATGAGCGAGATCAGTATCGTCCTTAATCTCAGTAACCGCTAAGACTTTCTGCGGCTGCACTATGACTGCAATAGCTGTCATTACAAGCGCCACAAAGAGTACGCCCAGCCTTCTTACCAGAGATGTACGCATGTTTTCTCCTCAAACTATATGGGGCAATTCATTGTTTCTTTCCGCTTTACTGAACACATGCCGATCAGCTAAACGGGTTTCTCTCTTTGATGGATCAGCACACTGCCTCACCATCTTGTCGTACTCTCTGAACTATGCCCTACTTCTGTATTAAAATCAAGAACCAATCCCCTTTTTTCACTATCTCTTTATATTTTTTAAGTCTTAGATATTGGGGATATGCGACATTGCTTATACAGGGGAATTTCTCATAGATCCCCAACACTTTTGCCGTAAAACCTGCGCAATGTGCTAAGGCAAACTACTTCATATAGTTTTTTGTCTACGTAAACTAACTTACTGAGAAAAACACCGCCCCCTTTTTTTAAGGGCGGTGTTGGAATGTATGGTGGAGGTGCGGAGAATCGAACTCCGGTCCAAAGCAAATCCGCGGCAGGTGTCTCCAAGCTCAGTTGCTCATTACATCTTAAACAACGCACGCCGAGCAACCTGCGTTTGTTGTTCCAGCCGGTTCAATCTTTTTGCAAGGCATACCGACTACGTCCTTACAAGCATCTCCCTAAAATGACGTCGCCCCGGAAGCGGGAGAATGTTCCGGTTTGACGCGCTGAACTTTTAATTAAGCAGCGAGAGCCATCTGAGGCTCATAAGAAAGAGTGTTGTCAATTCAATTTGACATTTCCCCTGTTTAACGTGGCGAGGAGACCACGGCTTGCTGCCCACCTAAAACTCACCCTGTCGAATCCAGTCACCCCCGAATATATGAGGTGCTGCTACCACCATGCAGCTTTCAAGTTACACTGGCAAGAAAACTCCCATGCGAAGCTTCCTTACCATTGCTGAACTTCCTTCAGCACCCACTGTCTCATGGGATAAGACAGTATACCCTTTTTCTAAAGTTCTAAGAGGATAGTAATGGAAAACATACCCTAAACGCACGTTCTTCTCGCTATCAAACACTTGGCTCACAGCAATGTAGCGACCTCTCACTTCTCATTTCGGCCGCTGCTTGGCCTCTGTTTCTTATCGCAATTTCACCAGTAAACGAGATTACGACGAGGCAAATCCACCAGTAAACGAGGTTCTTCTCGCCACTTGCTTCAAACTTGCGGTTTACGGGTGACTGCAGTCGATAAGAACGATGTTTACTGGTGATTTTTCTTTGATTTGAGCGTTTACGGGTGAATCGAATCACCCGTAAACAGCAATTTTGACGGGATTTTTGAAATCCGTGTGTTTAGTGGTGGTTTTAAGAGACGGACGTGACCGTAAAAACCACAAGTAAACGATTGCTGCGGGCATTCCCGGCGGGTACTCCAAGCGAGCGGGCAGACGAGCAGGTGGGAATTCCAAGCGAACGGGCCAACACGCAGACGGGCAACAGCCGCACACGGACTAGCGCAATTACATATCCGCATGCTCCTGTAAGTTCGATGTATTCGCCTGTTCATACGCCCGTCCTGCCGCAAAGCCTTTGGCATACTCTGACCTGCGACGATCCTTTGCCTCGCGAGCCTCCCTGTCATGCAGGAGCTGGCGTTCACGGTCAATAAACATGACCAAAATCACGGCGATAAGGAACACGGGGCTTATAAGAATCATGTAATGCCCCATCGTGGGAATCAAATGACTCCCGATAACGGCTCCCGCAATAAAGCAGAAAATCGTTCCAAAATAGAGTAGCGAGGATTCCACGTGCTCTTTATTATGCGTATGGATATATGCGGCAACTTCTTGCGTACCACTTCTGAGGTTTCCGATACACATGGTTGTGGCAAAGGCATGCCCATGCAATTTCCTGAACGCCTGCACCTGAATGCCGCACGCCAACGACGTAAGGCTATTTGCCACCAGGTTCATATCCTGCGGCATAAACGCCACGCAGGTCAAAAGGCATATTTCAACAAAAACGGCAAGTTGGCGCCAGTGCAGGTGTCGTTCGCGAGCAACCATACGAATGACATACGCCACCGCAATACCTATGGCAAACGCCAAAACCGGCATTCCGTATTTGGCGCATTTTTCAAATGAACCGCTGGTCACATGAATGCCCAAAAGCAACAGATTGCCCGTCTGCGCATTAGCAAAGACATGATCACGTACAAGATAGGAGTAAGCGTCCATCACGCCACCCGACAGTGCCAAAAGCGCTGCTACCTCAACGGAATCCGACATCTGTAGTGCGTGTTTCAAAGTAATCCCCTCACAGATTAACCAAACGATTGGCAAGAAGTGCTGGGCCTCAAAACGCTATGAACCGCAGTCCTTCTCGCGAAAAAAGCGGCGCAGGCAAAAACCTACACCGCTAACTTAGCACTACTCTGTGAAAATGCCATAACTTAGCTACCCAAGCTTAGCTCAGTTGCCCAAGCTTCATGCTCATCGGTCGAAGTTAGTCCTCAACGAGCTCAAACTGATCGGGACCAACGCCACATACGGGGCAGGTGTAGTCCTCAGGAAGCTCGGGAGTATCCACCTCAACCTCATAGCCACAAACGGTGCATACGAACTTGTATGTCTTTTCTGCCATGTTATTTCCTCTCTCCATGACCAGCTTTGTACTGGCCGCTTACGTACCTCTGATTTTACAGACACGCAATCGCGCTGGGTGAATTACGACTGCGTTTGAAGCATTTTACCAAGACCGAGCTTTTTTACAAGCCCACAAAATCCCGTGTGAACATTGAGCCGCAACGCCTTGAACTACAACATCTAGAAACGACTCCGCTCCTTCAGAGCTCGCTGAATCTCTCTGTCGGAATCGCGACGGGCAGCATCGGCACGCTTGTCGTACAGTTTCTTGCCGCGCGCAAGCCCAATGACCAGCTTGACGCGATTATGTGTATCAAACAGCAGGTCGAGCGGGATAAGCGCAAGTCCCTTTTGGCGCAACTTGGCGTCAAGATAGGTAATCTGACTTCTGTGCAGCAAAAGTTTGCGCTTACGGTCCGGATCCACGTTCCACACGCCGCCATTTGAATACGGGTGAATATGCACCCCGTGAAGCCATACCTCGCGACCGCGAACCAAGCAAAATGCGTCCGTAATCTGTGCTCCACGGTCGCGTAGGCTTTTGACCTCCGTACCCGTCAGCACTACGCCGCATTCAAACGTCTCCAGTATTTCATATTCGTGACGAGCAGAACGATTGCGCGCAATGCTCTTGCGCTCACGCTTGTCCATCGCCCTGCTCCTTTCGCGGCTCTGGCTCAGACGTTTCCTCCTGGCTAGGAGTTGGCTCTGCCCCAGACGTTCCTGCGCCCGGCGCACCCGACGTCTCAGGATTTAGCGCCGCATCGCGCACAAGCTCCAAAAGAGCCAAAGCAGCCGGCTCCCCCACAAGATCGCGAGCACGAATGGTCAACTGAGTGGCTTCATTGCGGTTGCCCATTGCTGCCTCATCTTGAGCACACATCAAAAGGCAGACCGCAATTTCCGCATTAGCTCCACCGGGCAAGCCTTCCGCCGCGAGAAGATCGTCTGCTTCAGAATCCGACAGCGTATCCGGATCGGTCTCAGTACCCGTAGCCTGGCTCAAAGCAGCATCAAGGGCTCCGTCATGTGCGTCAAGCCTCCGAGCCGCACGCAAGGCTGCTGCCGCTTGTTGCGCACGTCCCGTCTGCTCAAACCATGAGGCAAAATTCAAAAACGCACGGGCAAGATGCTTGACCTCGCTTGCGCGCTCAAAAACGCTGAACGTAAGCGCAAGGTATTGCTGAACATCGCCGGCCATCTTATACAAATCAGCCAAGTCAAGACGGGCTGCACAATTCATGGGATTCCAACGTACGGCCTGCTTGAGAGCATTTGCCGCTTCCTCATATCTGCCCGTCCGTACGCAAGAAAGCGCAAAGTCGGCATACAAGCGCTCAAACGGCTCTCCAACGTCGCGCAGCTCTCGGGGGTCCTTCTCCACCCGCCTATAGGCAAGACGGTCAAAGAGCGCGGGAAATGAAAACCATTGAACCTCATCGGTTGTCTGGTAATTGCGGTCCACATACTCTTCCGCATTTTCCGCAAGACGAGCCAACAGGTCATATGCCTGCTCGTCTTCATTTTGCAACAACAAGCCCTCGGCGTCGATAAGCTCATCGGAAAGTTC
>ERZ773005.155-NODE-155-length-65001-cov-3.961152_pt1 | contig 65001 bp, 64 predicted proteins | sample MGYA00580666_ERZ773005 | MGnify/ENA primary metagenome ERZ773005 (study PRJEB29015, sample SAMEA2737999) | human oral metagenome | biome: human oral; feature: human-associated habitat; material: dental | place: China | collected 2061 ...
GAGAAAAAGCTTATTTAAGTGCAGTTTTAGATTATGGCACAAAGAAAATAGTTGCTTATCAAATCTCTAAACAAAACAATAATCAAATTGTTAAAGATACTTTTAATCAAATAAAAAGAAAGATAATTCCAACAAAAACAATGATTCATAGCGATCGAGGATTCCAATATACTTCTCATTTCTTTAAGCACTTTATAGAAGAAGGACAAATAACACATAGTATGTCCCGTCCTGGAAGATGTATCGATAATGGACCAATTGAATCATTCTGGGGAACCTTAAAGGAAGAAGTATATCGTTTATATCATTTCAAAACCTATGAATCTCTTTTCGAGAAAGTTGAGGAGTATATCCAGTTCTATAATAAGAAAAGAATTACTTTATCAATGAGGTTAAAAATCCCAGCATAAATAAAAAGACGAGTTCATAAGAACTCGTCATACACTTTATTTATTTTCCTGTCTACTTGACAGGGTGCACTTCACAGTAGCATATATGTTACATTTCAAATTTTAAAATCAAAGGTAAAATATAAACGTTGATATGACGCGATTTTTAACGGTATATTCAACAACCCCGTTTTAGGTCGTTTGCACAAATTCTTAAGTTTGTAGTAAATTTTCCGAGAAAAAATCAAAAAAATTTTTTCAGTCACGCTCCACTTCAAATTTACAAAAATACTCAGAAACCCCGGTAGGATACACTTTCTAACACCATGCACCGGTTCCGTCAAAATGAGTGGCGCAACACTTTTTTTCATTTTTTTATTAGGGATTTCAATAAATCGCACAAAAAGATGATGCCGAAGAAATTTGCGGATTTTATAATCGCAGTAACAGGGAATCGCATCGAATGTGAATTACGCGAAGTAGGGACTTGTTCCGTACTTCGCGTTTTAAATTTCGAAGGTATCATCATTTTTGTGCGTATTCACTTACAAATACTTCGGCACTTTTTGCGTTTTTGTGGTATCCTATGTAAAGAGAAAATGAAAGAAAGTAGTAGCACCATGAAGAAAATTATCGTCATCAACACCGGTGGTACGATTGCTATGAGTGAAGATCGCTCAACAGGAAGCGTAACCCCAACAGGAACCAACCCATTAACAAACTCAGATACTCTTTTCGCACCTATCGCAAGTGTCGTTGTAGAGGACTTATTTAACTTACCATCCCCACATATGACGGAAGAAAAAATGTGGGAAGTTCAAAAGAGAATCGTCCAAGCACAAAAGGATGGTTTTGACGGAGCTGTGGTAACTCATGGAACGGACACTTTAGAGGAAACAGCGTATTTCTTAGAGTTAACAACAGATGGAACTTTCCCCATTGTATTGACCGGAGCGATGCGTTCCAGCAATGAAATCGGAGCGGACGGTTTAGCGAACTTACGCAGTGCCATTATTACGGTAACGAGTCCAGAGAGTGTGGATAAAGGTGTTCTTGTCGTGATGAACGATGAAGTCCATGCGGCAACATATGTGACAAAGACACATACTACAAATGTTGCGACTTTCCAAACACCCACTTTTGGACCGCTTGGCTTAGTGTCAAAGAGTGAAGTTATTTACTTCCAAAAATTCTTACATCATGAATACTATCCAATTAAAGAACTCGTGGATAAGGTATACTTATTGAAGGCATATGCCGGAATGGATTCGATGTTATTTGATGCCATTGCCGATTCAGATGCTAATGGATTAGTCATCGAAGCTCTTGGGGCAGGGAATCTACCGCCAACGACACTTCCTGGGTTGCAACGTTGCTTGGATAAAGGAATTCCAGTCGTTCTCGTATCCCGTGCATTTAACGGTGTAACGTACGATGTATATAATTATTCAGGTGGGGGCAAACAGCTACGTGAAGCAGGAGTGATTTTCACAACTGGGCTTAGCGGACAAAAGGCTCGTGTGAAATTATCGGTGTTATTAAGCGCTCATGCAAATAGAGAAATAATCATTAGAGTATTTCAAGTATAGGAAAGAGGATTAAATATGGTTAGAAAAATTGGACGAGTGGTTCGTCAATATGAAGGAAAACCGATTATTTACGGCATGCCACTAGAAGAACTAACTGCTTGGTTTGAAGCAAAAGGCGAAAAGAAATTCAGAGCAGGACAATTATGGGATTGGCTTTACCGCAAACGTGTAACCAGTTTTGAAGAAATGACAAACTTGCCAAAATCACTGATTGAGGAGTTACAAGAAGAGTTCACATTCCCGGTGTTAAACGAACGTATCAAACAACAATCAACAGACGGAACACGTAAATTCCTCTTTGAATTAGCAGACGGCCTCTTAATCGAAACGGTATTAATGCCTCAGGAATACGGCTTATCTATCTGTGTGACCACTCAAGTAGGATGTAATATCGGATGTACTTTCTGTGCCAGCGGAATTATCGCCAAACAACGCGACCTTGTTGCTGGAGAAATCGTAGCGCAAGTCATGCACGTGCAACGAACTTTAGACGAAGTGTCTCCTGGGGACCGTGTCAGCCATATCGTTGTTATGGGAATTGGGGAACCGTTCGATAACTACGATAATGTCATCAAGTTCTTAAAAGTTGTGAACTCTGATAAAGGGCTTGGAATCGGGGCTCGTCATATCACAGTATCTACAAGTGGTTTGGCTCCGAAAATTCGCGAGTTCGCAGACGAAGGCTTACAAGTGAACCTCGCATTGTCACTTCACGCGCCAGATAACGATACACGTTCTCGTATTATGCGTATTAACCGTAAATATCCAATTGAAGTCGTGATGGATGCGATTAATGAATATATTGCTAAAACTAATCGTCGTGTGACCTTCGAGTACATCATGCTCGATCACGTGAACGATTCGGTGGAACAAGCACAACAATTAGCCGACCTTCTTGCGGACAAGAAACGTCTTTCATACGTGAACTTAATTCCTTATAACAAAGTTCGTGAACATGACCAATATGAACGTAGTGGAAAAGAACGCGTAGTCGCTTTCTACGATGTGTTGAAGAAAAACCACATCAACTGTGTCGTTCGTAAAGAATTCGGACATGATATCGAAGCAGCCTGCGGACAATTACGTTCAAGCCAAATGAAACGTGACCGCGCTGAAAAAACAAAAGCATAATAAAATAGATGAACCACACTTCAGAATAGAGGTGTGGTTTTTGTGTGCAAAAATCAAACAAAAGTCGATATTTTTATAGGATTTTGATTGAAAATTACAAAATAACTCTATTTTATAAAAGAAAATTTGCTATAATATTAGCAAAGGAAACGGTAACAAAAACGGTTGAATTAAGATGCAAGTACAGGAAGGAGTCGCTCGAATGTTAGAAGTTCATATTCAAAATTTTTCATATGGAAAAAAAGAGATTCTAAATCAGATTGACTTAGAGCTTCCATCGTCTCAAATTATTGGACTAGTAGCACCAAATGGTGTAGGAAAATCTACGCTTATCCAAATACTGTCTGGACACCTAATAAATAACGGTATTTCGGTGTGCTATCAAGGGAAGGATTATACAAGCGAACCATTATTTATGAGACAGCATATCGTGAAGATGCCGGATCAATCTGAATTATACGATGAGTTAAATGGAATCGAGCATTTGAATTTCTATGCCTCGATGTGGAAGGTAGCTTCTGGAACTGTTCAAACTGTGATAGAGCAGTTAAAAATGGAAGGCTATATTCATCAAAAAGTGGGTGGGTATTCACTCGGGATGCGGCAACGTCTTTGTTTTGCATTGGTGCTGGTTACAAAAGCAGATTACATGCTTGTGGATGAAGTGATGAACGGGTTAGATCCTGATAATGTGGAATTGATTTCTAAAGTGTTGAGACAGTTACGAAATGAAGGAAAAACGATCGTGATGGCCTCTCATTTACTGAACAATCTCGATTCGATTGCCGACAAGATTTATTTTATGAAAGAGAAACGAATCGCCTTGGAATATTCACCGCAAAAAGATGGCGTAGATACACTTCAATTGACCTTTATTTCAAAAGAGTATTTCGAAAAGTTTGTAGAGCAATTTCCAAGAGAAGTAGAAATGATGAATCGCGAAGGAAGACAAATTAGCATTCACCTTACGGATGGGGAGTTTCCAAAAGAAATATGGAAGTGGATACTAGAAAACATCCATCAATGCAGTGAAATTAGGATTGGAGCTAAAGGTTGCTACGCCCTTTATAAAGAACTGTACGGATAGTACATTCAAAAGTTGAAAAAGAGAGGAGAAGCTAGAATGAGAACACAATTACTGTTGATTGTTCGAAATCGATTAATGAAAATTCAGTTCATCGGTTGTATAGTGCTGATGGTTATTTTTCTTGTGATGAATTTTCAACAAAAATCTTCTCTCAATGAACTTTTGAATACCACTTTAAATCAAGGAGATAAAATTCATTTGATACTAATCAATGAATATGAAGAGGAAGCAAAGAAAAGAAGTTTAACGGAAACAGAGGAAAAATGGTTAGAGGATGCAGTTGCTTATCATCGTTCAGTAACAGCGTTTCAAAAGCAAGATTATAAAACCTATTTAAAAGAACAGATTCATTTTTGGGAGTTGCGACTTGAATTAAGAGATAAAGAACAATCGCCCCTTCCGATTTACAATACAATTGGATTTAATCCTAGTAAGCAGGAACAGTTAGAGTATAAAAATGTCAAACAATATTTAATGGAATTTCGTTCTTTAGAGGAGAAGGGTCGCTATCAATTAGACGATATTTTACAAATGCAGAATCGAATTTTTTGGATGGAATGGACAAAATATAATGAACCGATGCTTTACTGGTTGCCATTTCTATTTTCAATCTTGCTACTATTTATCAGTCCTATCCTTTTAGACGATTGGAAGCATCGAAGTATATTAGGGGTGAAGCCGATTCGTCAGTGGAAATATTTATTACAAAAAATCAGTAGTTACTGGCTGGTGAACATGGCGCTTGTAATTCTTGTTTTATTTGTAGTTTCCCTAGTACAGAGTGTATCTTTTGGCTGGGACGCCCTCACTTCGCCGTTACTTGTATTTCGTGGGGAAGAGGAGGTTCTCATGCTTCCGTTTCAATTTATCGGGATTGTCCTACTCTTTGCAGCGTGTGTGCTCCTATTCTTAATCAATCTTGTCGCATGGTGTAATCAGTTGAGTAGAAATAAGATGGTAGGGTTCATCGCAGGGCTGATGGTTATTTGGGCAGAGCCTATCTTCCGTTCTATGAAGATTTATCCTTCTTTTGCAGACAAGTTGCCACTGTACTATGTGAACTTTGGCTCTGTCATTCAAGGAATGAAAGATGATTTTTATGCGACAGGTACATTTACGATTTCAAACGGATGTGCCAGTTTACTTGTAGGAGCGTTCGTGTTCTTCTTATTCACGGTTGGAACTTCTTGTTGGCAAGAGCGTCAGAGACGAGGGGGTTCGGTATGAGTAGATGGGTTCAGTTAGATAGAATGCATTTAAAAAAACGAGGCTTTTTCTATAAGATACCGCTTCTTATTTTAGTGGTTGCGACGCTTGTCATTGGGTATCATCGCGTTACAGGGAAACCGGCCTTAAGAGATGTGATAGAACGACAATTTGCTCAGATAGATAATCTGAAAGATTCATTTGAGAACCAGGTGACAATTGATGAAGATACAAAGAAAGAGATGGATACTACTTTCCAGGCTCTTTACCAAACCTATGCGCAAGAAAATGGGATTTATACAGTGAAGGGGAAAACGGAGCGGCTGATTCCGATTTATGAAAAACGATTGGAATTGGTGGAATCTCTTCTAAGTCGTATCCCAGAAGAATGGGCGGATTCGTTAGAGAGTCCTATGCAAATTAAAGCTAAACTCCAATTGCTCCATTATTTAGTTGGGAAAGAGATATCCTACCAAACTTATTACCAGTATGGTGATTTTATACAGACGATTTTCCAACTTCTTGGTTACGGTATCCTTGTCTTCTTTTTCCTTGTGCAAGTAGGGGGATATTTAGAAAGAAAACAACGGCACCGAACGCTACTAGAAGTAGTGCCGATTTCTAATAAAGAAGAATTATTGACAGAAACGCTCTATTCTTTGAAATACTTTTATGCTTTTCCTAGTCTGCTGGTGATTCTGCCTGTTGTGGCTTATGGAATCCTAATTCAAGAGAATGTTTTTCTGTTCCCTGTATCGTATGTGTCAAATGGGGAAACAATCTTTATTTCAGCGATTCAAGGATTCCTATTAGCGATTGGATATCCATTGTTAGCAATTATTGGGTTATTCATTGCACAGATGCTGCTCTTTTCTTTGATTAAAGATACGATGGTATCGACGATTGTCCTCTTTATCCTTGGCTATTTGACTATTGGAGGATATTCTTTAGGGACTATTTTACCGATTAGTGTGTTACCAGCTCTACAACAGGGAGTGCCGCTTGTGATAGGAGCTATTGTAGGAGTGGCCTTCTCCATTTTGTTTATTGGCATAAGACTAAAAAATATAAGGAAGTGAGGAACTAAGAAATCCTCACTTTTCTTTTATTTTCCGTCCAAAGTCCTATACACATTGGATTAAGACGATGTTAAACTATGAGCATAATAATTTGAAGTGGAGAGATTTAGATGAAGGTGATTTTCCAAAAATTTAAAAAAGAGGTGTTCGTGACTATTGCGATTTTAACATTAATTGCGACCTCTCAATTATTAACAAGTATTGTCAATGCAGAGATTTTAGACTATTTAGTAAAAATGGATATGAACGGGTTTATCCGTGAGACGATTCTTTTAGTCGCAATTTTTGCTTTATATTTGTTGTTTACCTATATGTTGATTCGCTATCAAGCGTTCTTTGAACAAAAGGTAGTTACTTGGTTACGAGATCGAATTAGTCATGCCATAAAAAATACTTCTTATGAACGCTTTTATGAGAAAAATAGTCAAACCTATATTTCTTGGTTTACAAGCGATATGGAACAAATTAGAACAAAAGCTTTTACGCCTACGATTGAAGTAGTTGGGGGAGCCATCTCTGCTGTATTTTCTGCGGTAGCGCTATTTATGTATCATTGGTCTATTGTATTATTAACGGCTTTTTGTATTGTTCTGATGGCAGTATTACCCGCATTGTTTTCTGGAGAGTTAACGACTAAAACGATGAAAACATCTGAAGAAAACGAGCATTTTTCAAAACATGTTTCGGACTTATTAAGTGGATATGATACTTTATTCGTATTTAGAAAGTTGAACTATTTGACTCAAAAAATCCATGAAAGATCTGTCAAAGTTGGAGATACACAACGAGATTTTAGTAAAACAATGGCAAAAGTTGCCGTAAGTGGTGGAATTAGTAATTTATTTTGCCAAGTTTCTGTTTTCGTTTTAACAGGATATCTAGCCTATATTGGAGAAGTGAGTATCGGTAGTATCATTGCTACAACAGGCCTTAGCGGAATCATTTTTAATGTTCTTGGAAATATCAGTCAAAAAATCGGTTCGATTAAAAGTACAGCTCCTCTATTTGAAAAGTATGAACTACTTGAGTCTGCGCAAAATAATGAGAATGTAGATAAAGAAGATTCTCATACTTTAATTGAAGTATCAGACGTCTCTTTCAATTATGGAGAAAAGGTGATTTTAAATCATGTATCTCTTGGATTTAACGAAGGACAAAAATACGCGATTACTGGTGAAAGCGGAACAGGAAAATCAACGCTGTTAAATATTATCGCTGCTAAATTAACGGAGTATTTAGGAGAAGTAAAATTTGCTGGGGTCGATGTGAAGAAACAATCCTATGATGAGTTATATCGTCAAATGGTCTATATCGCTCAAAAACCACATATCTTCACGACAAGCATTCGCGAAAACGTAACTCTCACAGAAGAGTATGCGGATGAAGAAGTTTGGGCATCCCTTGAAAAAGTCGGACTCGCCACGATCGTACGAAACTTGCCACAGGGATTAGACACCGTTCTAGGCGATGGCGATTCAAATTTATCTGGCGGCCAGTTGCAACGCATTGCCTTCGCGCGTGGACTCATAAAAAAACCAAAAGTCTTCTTGCTGGATGAAGTCAGCTCCAACTTAGATGAAAAGACAACCATTGAGGTGTTGAAACCTATCCTAGAAGATAAGAGCGTGACCGTTCTATGGGTAACGCACCATCTTCCTGAAGCATTGAAAGAAAATATCGATCAAACGATTCAGATGAGTGAATTGAATCATGTAAATTAAAGAAAATGAAGAGCCTTCCTACTGTTAAATAGGAAGGTTTTTTTGATGTAATATTCGATTGAATGCAATTTTTTCTTTGAAAAGAGCATAAAATGATGTAATAAATGAAAAAAGTATGACTAAGAATCTAAGAAAGTTCTACGAAAACGTTACAGAAAGATATCGAATATTTCAGAAACATATGTTCTTGTCATTTGTTTGTAATAATAACATCAGAAAAAGTCAAAAAAATTAAGTGACCTTAACAAAGGGCGTAAAATCAACACTTTCATTTTTTTTCATGGTAACATAATTGCATTCATTAAGTTCGCGACTCAAAAAATTTATGCGAACGAGATTTTTGAATTCTATAAAAGAGTCAAAAGTCGGAAAGGAAAATATGAAACCAATCAAGAAACAATTGATGATGGTGACAGCATCACTTGCACTATTTGGCTATGCAGGTTTTACAGCAAATTCAGCAAGTGCAAATGAAGTAGAATGGACAGCGCGTACTGTTGAACAAGTAAAACAAGATGTGAAAAAAGATGACAAAGGAGTACAAGAGTACACAATTAAATGGGGAGATACTTTATCAGTAATCTCTGAAGCAACAGGCGCTTCACTAGATTCACTTGTTCAAGTAAACGAGATTCAAAATGCGAACCTTATTTACCCAGGAACAGTATTACGCTTCTCAGCAGACCAAAAAGAAGTGACTGTCAATAATGGCTCTCAAGAACATTCTTACCGTGTTCAAGATAACAAAGAAGTAAAAGAAGTAGAGAAGTCAGAAGCAACAACTTCAGCAAGCAATGAGACTGCACAAGCAACTCAAGCAACTGAAACAACGCAAGCTGCTCAAACGACTCAAGCTGCTCAAACGACTCAAGCTGCTTCATCAAGCCAAAATGGTTACTACTTAACAGTGGAAGCTACTGCTTATTCATATAATGAAGCTGGTTTATCAAGCTACACTGCTGATGGAACAAACCTTGTGAATGAACCAAATGTGATTGCGGTTGACCCAAGTGTTATTCCATTAGGATCATATGTTGAAATTCCAGGTTACGGTATTTTCCGTGCTGCAGATACAGGTGGCGCGATTTACGGAAACAGAATTGACGTTCACTTAGTGAATTTAAATGATGTTTATAACTTCGGACGTCGTACAATTACTATTCGAGTATTACAATAATCACTGAATAGAACTTAACTTAACTTTTTGAGGAGTCGGGCTAACAAGACCCGGCTCTTTTTTAGTTCAAAAGAAAGTTAAGAAAAGGTAAGACCTGACTAGAAAACTAGGAAAGAGTTTAGAACTATGGTATATTAATACCATCGATTAAAAAAGAAACCAATAGGAGAGGGAATTTTATGAAGAAAAAATTCACAGGAATGTTAGTGCTTGCTTCAACTTTAGCATTAGCAGCTTGCTCAAATAATACGAATTCAGAAACGATTGCTACTACAAAATATGGTAATGTGACAAGAGAAGAATTTGTCAATGCAATGAAAGAAACCGTTGGGGAACAAACTTTACAACGTTTAGTCTTAACAAAAGTGTTAGAAGGTTCAGTAGAAGATTCTAAAAAATTAAAAGAAGATGCTGAACAAGAAGTTGCTAAATTAGTAGCTCAATATGGTGGCGAAAGCGGAATGTTAGCTGCTTTAAAACAAAGCGGAATTGCTTCCGTAGATGCGTACCGTCAAACTATTTACTTAAACAAATTAATGACGGCTGCTGTTAAAAAAGCTGCAGCATTTACAGACGAAGATATTAAAAAATACTACGATGAGTGGGAACCACAAATCAAAGTACAACATATCTTGATTGCTGCTAAAGCAACCGCTTCTGATGAAGAAAAAGCAGCTGCAAAAGCAAAAGCGGAAGAATTAATTAAAAAATTAAAAGATGGCGCTGATTTTTCTGAATTAGCGAAAGAAAACTCTGCTGATACAGGTACAGCTTCTAAAGGTGGAGAAATCGGACCATTCAAACGCTCAGATATGGTAAAAGAGTTCTCTGAAGCATCTTACAACTTGAAAAATGTAGGAGATATCACAGAAACTCCAGTTGAAACTCAATTTGGTTACCACATTATTAAAATGTTAGACAAAGGTGAGAAGAAACCATTTGATGAAGTGAAATCTCAAATGGAAGAAGAAATGCTACAAGCAAAATTAAAAGATTCTGCATACTTACATCAAACAATGGTGGATTTATTGAAAGGTGCTGACGTGAAGATTTCTGATGAAAGCTTACAAAATGCATTGAAGAACTTCTTAGATGCAGCTGATTCAACAACAACATCTTCTAAATAATTCTTATACAGCATTTGCTGATAACGAATACGAAGTTTTCCTCGAGGGGCTATTGGAAATAGCTTCTCGAGGATTTTTTTAGGACAAATTTGTGTTTTTAGTGTCTTTTCTGTTAAAAGTGTCTTTACTTCATAGATAATTGTTGACATATTAGAGATTACCTGTATAATTCAATCTATAACGCGATGAGATGGAAAGTAATCTTTGAGGCATTGATAGAGAGCTTGGGGTTGGTGAAACCAAGTAGTGATAAGAAGATGAAAATGGCCATTGAGTGGACTTTTTGAGCTTGTGAAGTAAGGGAAGTACGGGGCGCCCGTTATAGCGACACGATTTCAAAGAAGAATCAATGGAATCGATTGAGGTTTATTCAGTGATGAATGAACGAATAAAGGTGGTAACACGGTATTATTGAAATGATCGTCCTTTGTCCATTTTGGGCAGAGGATTTTTTTATTGTGTTCGAAAATATGAGGGGGAATGGGTAGATAATACAGGTTGATAAAAAATAATAAATACAATTATTGGAGGAAAAACAATGAAAATCAAACACTTATTTTTAACAGCAATTGCGGCGATTACATTAGCTGCATGTGGCAGTCAAACATCAAAAGAAGAAGTAAAGGAAGCTACTACTGAAGCAGCCCAAACGGTTAAAGTTGCAGTTGTCGGAAGTGCAGCCCACGAACTATGGGATTATGTTGCTGAAAAGGCGAAAAAAGAAAACATTAATATTGAAGTTGTAGAAATGAACGACTATGTTTTACCAAATACAGCTTTAGAAGAAGGTTCTGTTCAAATGAACGCCTTCCAACACCGTGCATACTTAGCGCAATGGAACAAAGATAAAGGGAGCGATTTAAAAGAAATCGGAACGACTTTCATCACACCTTTATACTATTTCTCAACAAAATATAAATCATTAAAAGATTTACCTGAGAAAGCAAAAGTTTTAGTTCCTAAAGAGGTAGCGATTCAAGGTCGTGCATTAGTGGCGCTACAAACTGAAGGATTAATTACGTTGAAAGAGGGAGTAGGAACAAAGGCTTCACTAGCAGATATCACAAGCAACCCTCGTAATTTAGAAATTATTGAAGCAGAATCTGCTCAAGCTCCTCAAATGTTACAAGACGTGGATGCAGCTTCTATCAATGGTTCAATGGCTCAAGATGCTGGATTGAAGATTGAAGATAACATCTTTACAGATGCAAACCACTTAGATACGATTCCAAAAGATCGTTACAATATCATCGTTGTAAATGGAAAAGATGCAGACAACCCAGTTTACAAAAAAATCGTTGAATTATATCAAACAGACGATGTCGCTAAAAAAATGGACGAAATTGGTCCTGGACAATATTTCCCAGTTTGGAAATCTGAAAAATAATCAAGTATAGAAAGAAGTAGCTTTGGGCTGCTTCTTTTTTGTTGTCTCTATAGTTTAAAAACTATAAAAGAAAGTGGAGGATGGAGCGTAATGTTCGACAAACAATGCTTCTTGTTTCCTTATAAAGGCTACGAAACAAACACACTAAACAAAATAACGAACAATAAAACATATAACGTTTAAAATAGTTCGATATTCATATTGTTTTTCTGTTAAATTTTCTGTATACTAAATTCATCACTCATTCTTTTATAAAGGGGTTCGAAATATAATGGAAAAGTTTTTTAAACTGAAAGAGAACGGCACGACGGTGACTACTGAATTCTTGGCAGGGTTAACGACATTTTTTGCGATGTCTTACATCATTTTTGTCAATCCGAACATTCTCAGTAAAACGGGAATGCCATTCCAAGCGGTCTTCTTATCAACAATTATCGCAACAGTTGTCAGCACATTAGTGATGGGTCTTTTCGCAAACGTTCCTTACGCATTAGCACCAGGGATGGGGTTAAACGCGTTCTTTACATTTACAGTTGTATTCGGCCTTGGATTCACTTGGCAAGAAGCATTAGCAATGGTATTTATTTGTGGTTTATTCAACATTTTCATTACAGTCACTAAAGTTCGTAAGATGATTATAAAAGCCATTCCAGTCAGTATGCAACATGCTATCGGGGGCGGGATTGGGATTTTCATCGCTTATATTGGTTTGAAAAACGCTAATCTTTTAGAATTCCTTTCTGATTCAAAAACCATTACTCAAGTAAACGGTGCTGCGTATAATGTCGCAACAGAAGCGTATAGAGGTGGCGTGTTCAGCGTGAACTCAAACGGCGGCATTGTTCCATCTCTTGTTAACTTCACCTCTCCAGGAGCACTCCTTGCAGTGATTGGTTTAATTATCACTGTATTCTTATTATTGAAAAAAGTTCGTGGAGCCATCCTTATCGGGATTGTGTTAACGACACTTTTAGCCATTCCAATGGGTGTTGTCGATTTATCAAAAGTCAGCTTTGAAAGCAACTCTCTTGGAGCAGCGTTTAACGATTTAGGCACAACATTCATGGCCGCTTTTGGTTCAGAAGGAATCGTGAAACTCTTCTCTGACCCAGCGAGGTTACCATTAGTCTTAATGACAATTTTTGCATTCAGCTTATCCGATACCTTTGACACGCTTGGAACCTTCATCGGTACAGGTCGTAAAACGGGTATCTTCTCTGAGGAAGACGAACGTCAACTTGAAAACGGATCTGGATTCTCTTCTAAGATGGATAAGGCTTTATTCGCAGATGCGATTGGGACTTCTATCGGGGCTATCTTTGGGACTTCAAACACTACAACCTATGTTGAAAGTGCAGCAGGAATCGGTGCAGGTGGACGTACTGGTTTAACAGCAGTCGTAACAGCAGGTCTCTTCCTATTATCAACACTATTAGCACCATTCGTGGGCATCGTTCCTGCAGAAGCGACAGCACCAGCGTTAATTATCGTTGGGGTGATGATGCTTTCTTCATTCGCTGATGTAAAATGGGACGAATTGGACGAAGCGATTCCAGCATTCTTTGCCGGCATCTTTATGGCCCTTTGCTACAGTATCTCTTACGGGATTGCTGCAGGATTCATCTTCTACTGCTTAGTGAAAGTGATTACTGGTAAATCGAAAGACATTCACCCAATTTTATGGGTCGCTACAGGATTATTCATCCTTAACTTCATTATCTTAGCTCTTTTATAAGAGTAAAAATCAGCTGATAGTGAACAAATTTATTTAACTTTAGCTGTAATAGGGCACCTAAGTATTTTTGCTTAGGTGCTTTTCCTTTTATTTCATGTTAGGATAGAGGAGACAGAAAGGGAGTTGACTATGACAGAACAAACAACTGAAATCACTGCTTACGATCGTTCCGTAGCGCTTGTGAAGGCAGAACTCACTCAATATAAACCAAAACAAATTGATACGGTATTAGGTCTCATACAAGATGGGAATACAGTACCGTTTATTGCACGTTATCGTAAAGACCAAACTGGTTCTTTAGATGAAGTGCAAATTCGTGAAATCGAAGAACGCCAACGTTATTTGGAAAACTTCGAAAAACGAAAAGAAGAAATTAGCCGTCTTATTGACGAACAAGGTAAACTCACACCAGAGATTACGGCTGCATTAAGCAAAGCGACAACTTTAACAGCGTTAGAAGATATTTATCGTCCGTACAAACAAAAACGCCGCACGAAGGCAACGATTGCTAAAGAAGCCGGACTAGAGCCGTTCGCATTATGGTTACTCATGACAACAAAGGATTCTGTAGAAGAAAAAGCAGCAAGCTTTATCAATGAAGAAAAAGCGATTTTAACGGCCGAAGACGCGATTAACGGTGCCGTAGAAATTATCGCTGAATGGATTTCTGATGAAGCAAAATACCGTAAACAATTACGTCAATTTACGCAAAAGAATGGTATCGTGAAGTCTGTTGTGAAGAAAGAAGAGCTCGACGAGAAGAAAGTCTACGAAATGTACTATGACTACGAAGAGCCAGTGAAATCGATTGTTCCTCACCGTGTGCTTGCCCTTAATCGTGCAGAAAAAGAAGATGTAGTTCGCGTGACGATTGAAGTCGACGTGACAAACCCTCTTACAAAGATTAAAGAAGAGAAAATCAAAAATCCTTCTTCGCCGTCAGCTGCGATTGTTGAAGGCGCGATTGAAGAAAGTTACAAACGATTCATCGGACCAGCCATTGAACGTGAAATCCGTAATGAATTAAGCGAAAAGGCGCAAACGCAAGCGATTGCTATCTTCGGGGAGAACTTGAAGAACTTATTATTACAAGCGCCAATGAAAGGTCAAGTCATCTTAGGGCTCGACCCAGCGTACCGTACAGGATGTAAATTAGCGGTCATCGATGAAACAGGAAAAGTACTTGGCAAGTCTGTGATTTACCCTCACGTAGGAGCTTCAGAAGCCAAACGTGCTCAAGCAGGCGGACAATTCCGTCGCATCGTGGAACAATACGGAGTAACACTTGTGGCGATTGGGAACGGAACGGCTAGCCGTGAATCTGAACAGTTCGTGGCGGAACAATTACGACAAATCCCACGCAAAGTTGTTTATACCATCGTGAGCGAAGCAGGAGCCTCAGTATATTCTGCCAGCGATATCGCCCGTCAAGAATTTCCTGATTATCAAGTTGAAGAGCGTTCAGCAGTTAGCATCGCTCGTCGTTTGCAAGACCCACTTGCAGAACTCGTTAAAATCGATCCAAAAGCTGTTGGGGTTGGACAATATCAACACGATGTTCCAGAAAAACAATTAGATGAGCAGTTAGACTTTGTCGTTGAAACAGCCGTGAATAAGGTTGGGGTAAATGTGAATACGGCTAGTGCCGCTCTCTTAGAGCACATTGCCGGATTAACGAAAACAACCGCAGCAAACGTGGTTACTTTCCGTGACGAAAACGGCAAGTTCACAAACCGTACGCAATTGAAGAAAGTACCTCGATTAGGGCCAAAAGCTTACGAGCAAGCCGTTGGGTTCTTACGAATCATTGATGGAACAAACCCATTTGACGGTACCGATATTCACCCAGAGTCTTATGATGTCGCTAAAGCCATTTTGAAAAAAGCCAACGCTGAAAAATTAGCACTTGGTTCACCAGAGTTGGAAGAAGCTCTTAAAGGACTGAATACTAAAGAGTTGAAAGAAGAATTTGGCATCGGACAAGAAACGCTGGAATTAGTGCTGGATGGATTATTGAAACCAGGACGTGACCCACGTGAAGAAGTCGCAGGACCAATCTTACGAAGCGATGTCTTAAAGATGGAAGACTTACAAGTAGGAATGGAACTCGAAGGAACCATTCGTAACGTAGTGGACTTCGGCGCATTCGTCGATATCGGTGTGAAACAAGACGGTCTTGTGCATATTTCGAAATTGAAGAAAGGTTTCGTGAAACATCCTAGTGACGTTGTTGCGGTTGGGGATATTGTAACGGTTTGGGTGACGGAGCTTGATCTTAAGAAAGGTCGTGTCGGCCTCTCTATGATTAGACCGGAAAATAAATAATTACGCTGCTATTACTGTGTTCTGCAGGAACTCTTTATAGTAGCGACAATAGCTGTACCGGGGTGAGCCTTTGGGTCTCACTCCCTACTGAGCCTCAAGTTTGTCTTTATCAATAAATAAACTTTATAGATTTTGACGCAGTAGACAAATAGGATTGACCGTTACTGGCAAGCAGTTTGGTCAATCCTATTTGTCCTTGCGGGGGTAAGACGACGAAGAAACAGAAGTGCATTGTTTCTTCTGTCTTACTCCCATTTCGCATCAGTTACGCGCGCTATTGTTGCTACTATAGATTCCTTGCAGAACTTCGTAATAGCTTTTTTGATGCCTTCATAAAGAGAATTGAATGGATAAGGAATGAAGAAAACGAGCTTGCTAAATGTAGCAAACTCGTTGAATTGAATGATTATTTTTTCTCATGAAGCTTGTATGCATCGATATATATAAGAGGAACACTCTTACGGGTATTTACTGTTGTGGTGTAATCATAAGTAAATAAGTAACGTCCATTAACTGTTATAAGGTCTTTCTCTAATAGCTTAGTTTGCAGTCTATTTGTTTCAATGAACAACATATAAAAATCGCTACTAGAATTTGAGACTAAGAGTTTAGTATATTTTCCTTCAGTTAAAACTTGTACAACTTTTAAGTTATCAATTCTCAATTTAGTTTTGGCAAATTTGTCAGGATCCCTAAGGATAGTATTGTATGCGTATCTTTGATAATTCTCAGATTTATAATTATCTTTATTTACAACTTCAATTTTTGAAACTAAAGCATCGAAATAGTTTTCTTCTTTGCTTAAATCTAATTCTGTAGTTTGAGTAGTTGATGTCTCACTGGTAGTGTTTGATGTAGCAGAGTTCCCACAAGCTCCTAAAACAAAAATACTAAAAAGTAAAAACGCTAAAAATTTTTTCATTATAAATCCCCCTTTATGAAATGATTATAAATGATTGAGGGGACTATTTCTATATTACGAAGAATAAAATGTGAAAAAATAGAATATATCATGAAAAAGTATTAAACAATTTGCTTGCCCAATAATTTTATTAGTTTGAATCTGATTATAAATGGATTTTCTATAATGCAATTTGGAAGTTAGGATACTTTGGATTTATAACTTAGTACTTTTAAGTGGATTCATGATTAATGTCTTGATAGAAAAAAAGCTATTACGATTTTTCTTGGGATTTATAGTAGCAACAATAGCGAGTGTGACTGATGCGAATTAGGGACTCTAGGATTTTTCCGTAGAGTCCCTTTGAGGCTCAGTAGGGAGTGAGACTACAGGCTCACCCCGGTACAGCTATTGTCGCTACTATGAATAATCCCAAAGAAACAAAGTAATAGCTATTGTTGTTTAGTCAGGAGCGTACCGGTGCAACGTTACAGTGATTATGAAGATACCCGATAGTCGAAGAGGAATCATCTTCCTATAAAAGCGAACTCTAAATTTTCAGTAAATTCCACTTGCATTAGTGGTATTTTTTTATAGATGCAAGTATACTAGAATAGTATATGCATAACGGAAAGGGGAATGTGAGATGACTCAAAATCCTGCTTTAGTTCAGTTGACAGAAAATGCAAAACAAATCTATCAACTGATTTCAAAACAAAAAACACATCTTTGCTTGGCGAAATGCCCTGCTTTCGAAGAGATTATCGACACACAATTATTTGGTTTATCAAAACAAGTAGAATTTGCTGTAGCGATGGATTTAATCCATGCAAATGAAGGACATAAAATTATGGCGGATTTGGAGTATGCTTTAAATGATATGTATACCCAAATCTATGAAGAAACGTACCAAAAGTAGAGGAGGACTCTCGTGTTAAATTTTCATGAAAAAATGAAACGCCTCCTAAAAGTAGATCCGCTAATTATGGGGTTATATGTATTACTTTCTGTATTTGGACTAGTAATGGTCTATAGCGCAAGTAGTTATTATGCCTTAGTCAATCAAGGAAACTCCGAAGCTTTTATGGTAAAACAGCTCTTATATATCGTCCTTGGGGTGCTATTGGCGCTAGGGATTTCCATTCTCCCAGAGAAATGGATGAAGAGCGAAAAAGTGATGGGCGCTACTTTTGGGGTCATTTTTATACTACTGGTTGTCGTATTATTCACGAAAGGAATAAATGGGGCAAAGAGTTGGATTAACTTAAAAGTGTTTAATTTGCAACCGTCAGAATTAGTAAAACTATTTGTAATTTGGATTTCTGCTTATTTATATAGTAAGAATGAAAGAAGTAAACGAGATTGGAGATTCTATTTAGTCCCAGCTGCTGTCACTATCTTCCTTTTTGGAATGATTATGCTTCAACCCGATTTAGGGACGGGGATAATTGTTGTTGCAGTGGCCATTTTACTAGGGTTAATGACGGGTGTTTCTAATCGTGCATTAGCTTCCTGGGGTGCAGTTTTTGCGCTTCTATATGGAATTACGTATTTAGATTCGTCTGTTTTTGAAAAAATCGGACTAAAAGCCTATCAAGTCAGTCGTTTTACATCTTTTCATAATCCGTGGTCGGATGCAACAGGTTCTGGATATCAATCCATTCAAGGGTTTCTAGGATTATCTAGAGGAAATTGGTTTGGAACAGGTTTATCAAATTCTGTTCAAAAAACGGGGTTCCTTCCAGAAGCTCATACGGACTTTATCTTGGCTATTGTTGGGGAAGAACTTGGGTTTGTTGTTATTTTCGTCTTGATGCTGGCCATTGTAGGGTTCATTATTGCGATGATCTATAAAGGAAACAAGTGTAGAAGCCTGTTTGCAAAATACTTATGTTATGGAGTAGCGATTTTATTTTTAATCCAATCCGGAATTAATATTGGGGCGCTAGTCGGATTTGCACCGTTAACAGGGGTTCCACTGCCACTTATCAGTTATGGAGGATCTAGCTTCCTAGCCTCTAGTGTAGGGGTGGGCTTTGTGCTTTGGGCTATTCGAAATGATCAAAAGCAAAAAGAACCAACTCCTCCAAAAGAAGAAGCAATTCCAGAAGAAGAACAACAACCAATAGAATTAAAAGCGATGTAGAAGGGAGAAAGAATGGAACAACAAGAAAGACAAGCACTCGTTGTTTGGTTGTATACATTGAAACCAATTAAACAATTGAAGCGATTTGGAAATATTCATTATATTTCAAAGCGTTTGAAATATATCTACTTATATGTGAACAAAGATGAAGTAGAAAGTGTGATGGAACGTTTATCTAATTTCCATTTTGTTCGTAAAGTTGAGCCTTCTCTTCGAAAAGAAATTCGAATGGATTTCACTCAGATTCTTCCAGAATTAAGAGAAGAAATTGAAAAAGAGAAAGCTGAACAAAAAGCTTCAGAGAGACTATAGAAAAATCCGTGTACTCACTTTGTACACGGATTTTTGTCATTTATAAAAAGAGGCCGATAAAGATCGATAGTGTCCCAAGAATAGTAGCCACTACTAGAAAAAGCATCACAGAAGAATAGGAGAAAACAATCCATTTTTTCCCTTCTGTTTCTGAAGAGAGACGACGAGAGAATGATTTCAAAAAGTCTGTACGACTTAAGTAGGCAAAAAGGCCTAGCATTAAGAACACTAAAGCGCACATAAATAAAGCGTTGCTAAAGTGTAGAAAGGAGAAGCCACTGGTGACGCTCACGAATAGTGCACAAAGAAGAATGATGCTACCGGAAAAGATTCCGATTTGTTTAAAATCAAATTTCATAAAGTTGCTCCTTTTCATTGATTCTCTACAATGTACCAGAACATTTAAAAAAGCGCAATTTCTTTTGTGAAACTAATTAGTTGAAACTTTAATTCTTTAGATAGTATGATGAAACAGAATTAGAAGATAAATAATGGAGGTGTAAGGTTGAAAAACTATCTTAAATATATCGCAAAACGTGTTTTTTACATGTTTTTAACACTATTTTTAATTGCGACAATTACGTTCTTTTTAATGAAACTATTGCCGGGGTCTCCATACGCCAATGAGGAGCAACTAACGCAGGCTCAACTCGAAATTATGAATGCGAAGTATGGTTTAGATAAACCCGTATTCGTTCAATACTGGATTTATATTACGGGTCTATTCCGTTTAGATTTTGGACAATCTTTCCAATATAATTCGACGGTAGCGAATTTGATTTTCTCTAGGGTAGGACCTTCTTTCCAACTTGGATTCCAAGCACTGATCTTTGGAACAATTGTGGGTTCTCTTCTGGGAATGATAGCAGCCATGAGACAAAATACTTGGGTGGATACTCTAGCGACGTTCTTTGCGATTATCGGTCGTTCTGTTCCAAGTTTCGTGTTCGCTGTCGTTTTACAATTGTTGTTTGGGGTGATTTTCCCTATTTTACCAATTGCTTTATGGAATCAAGGTTTTGTTTCCTCAATTTTACCGACACTAGCACTTTCGATTTCTCCGATTGCCGATTCGGCTCGTTTTGTAAGAACGGAAATGGTAGAAGTATTGCATTCGGATTATATTGAACTTGCCAGAGCAAAAGGACTTACTCGTTTTGAAGTGGCATTTCGACATGGTTTTAGAAATGCGATTATTCCACTCGTGACGATTCTTGGGCCGATGCTCGTAGGATTGATGACAGGATCGATGGTTATTGAAAATATTTTCTCTATCCCTGGTATCGGTGAGCAATTCGTGAAGTCCATTTTAACGAATGACTATCCAACGATTATGGGAGTAACGATGTTATATTCAACATTGTTAGTTTTTGTGATTTTAATTGTCGATTTACTATACGCTTGGATTGATCCTCGTATTCGTATTACAGATGAAGGAGGGGAAGTATAATGGCAGAAGTATCTGAAAAAGACTTATTCCAAAGAGTAGATTTGAGTCATACGGCTGACCGAGAAAAAATCGCTTCTCCGTCTTTAAACTTTTTACAAGACTCTTGGAGACGATTAACGAAAAATAAAGGAGCGGTATTTTCTCTAGTCATCGTACTAGCGATTATTTTGCTAGCTATATTGGCTCCAGTGATTGCTCCGTTTGATCCTCTCGAACAAAATGCGCAATTTGCGAATTTACCTGCTCGTATTCCTGGACTCTTTAGCGGCCTTCGAAATGGAGTAGATGTGTATGCGCAACAAGGAGTTCCTGAAGGAGTCAACTTCTATTTTGGGACAGATAATTTAGGAAGAGATTTATTTTCACGTGTTTTATACGGGACACAAACTTCATTAATTATCGCCTTTGCTGCGGCTTTGTTTGATATTACTATCGGAGTGACTTACGGAATTATTTCTGGATGGTTTGGAGGACGGGTAGATACCGTTATGCAACGATTCTTAGAAATTATTTCAGCAATTCCAAACTTAATTATTCTTGTTTTAATGTTATTAGTGATGAAACCAGGTCTCGTTTCGATTATCGTTGCGATTGGGTTTACGAGTTGGGTAACAATGGCTCGTGTTGTCCGTGCGCAATCATTAAAACTAAAAAATCTTGAATATATTTTAGCTTCTCGTTCTTTAGGGCAAAGCTTTTGGAAAATTGCCTTCAAGCATTTACTACCGAATATGGCAGGCTTGATTATTATTCAAACCATGTTTTCAATTCCTTCAGCAATCTTCTTTGAAGCCTTCTTAAGCTTCTTAGGAATTGGGATTCCAGTTCCGGATGCGTCACTCGGTTCGCTGATTAATGGAGGATATAAAACATTCCGTATTTATCCAAACTTAATGTGGTTCCCATCAGGAGTTCTCTGTGTCTTAATGATTAGCTTTAACTTGTTAGCAGACGGACTTCGTGATGCATTTGACCCGAAAATGAAAGATTAGGAGGATTCGAATGAGCGAAACAATTTTATCTATTGAAAACTTACGAATCCACTTCAAAACTTTCGCAGGTGAAGTACAAGCGATTCGTGGAGTTAATCTTACTTTGCAAAAAGGGGAAACTCTAGCTTTAGTAGGAGAATCAGGATCTGGAAAAAGTGTGACTGCTAAAAGCGTGATGCAATTGTTGTCGAACAACGCGATGGTTAAAGAAGGTTCTATTCTATTTAAAGGAGAGAATCTCTTAGAAAAAAGCGAACGTGAAATGCAATCCATTCGCGGGAAAGAGATTGCGATGATCTTCCAAGATCCAATGACCTCTTTGAATCCAACCATGAAAATTGGACGACAAATTGCGGAAGTGATTATTAAACACGAAAAGGCTTCAAAAGAAGAAGCGTATAAACGTGCAGAAGAATTACTAGAGCTTGTAGGAATTCCAAATCCGAAAGAACGGATGAAGCAATATCCTCACCAATTCTCTGGTGGTCAGCGTCAACGGATTGTGATTGCGATTGCATTAGCATGTAATCCTGATATTTTAATTGCCGATGAACCAACAACGGCTTTAGATGTGACGATTCAAGCACAAATTTTAGAGCTATTAAAAGAACTTCAATGTAAATTCCAAATGGCCATTATCTTTATTACGCATGACCTTGGGGTTGTGGCAAATGTCGCAGACCGTGTTGCTGTTATGTATGCAGGTAAAGTTGTTGAAGTCGGAACTTCTGATGAAGTTTTCTATAATCCCCAACATCCGTATACATGGGGCCTCCTTCGTTCGATGCCGACTTTACATACCGGAGATATTCTTTACGCGATTCCGGGCTCACCTCCAGATTTATTAGATCCACCTAAGGGAGATGCCTTTGCACTTCGTAGTGATGTGGCGCTTGAAATCGACCGCATAAAAGAACCTCCTATGTTCCAAGTGTCTAAGACGCATTTTGCAGCTACTTGGCTTTTGGACCCACGTGCGCCAAAAGTAGAAGTGCCTGAGGAGATTTTGAGAAGACGTAAAATCTTTTTTGGAGAAGGAGGTGCGTCTAATGACTAGTACAAATGACAAAAAGAAACTGGTTGAAGTAAAACACTTAAAGCAGTATTTTGGCACAAAGAAAAATGTCGTAAAAGCCATTGATGATATTTCCTTTGATATATACGAAGGGGAAACTTTCGGGTTAGTAGGAGAATCAGGTTCTGGAAAATCAACAACAGGAAGAGCACTTTTACGCCTATACCAACCGACAGATGGGGAAATCCTTTTTGAAGGGAAAGATATTGCGACACTAACCAAAGGGAAGGAACTTCTTGAGTTTCGAAAGGAAGCGCAGATGATTTTCCAAGATCCTTACGCTTCACTAGATAGCCGGATGAAAGTGCGCGATATTATTGCGGAAGGCATCGATATTCATCATTTGGCTGCAACAAAAGAAGAACGAAACCAAATGGTCGATGAACTGCTGGAAACAGTGGGGCTCAACCGAGAACATGCCAACCGTTATCCGCATGAATTTTCAGGAGGTCAACGTCAACGAATCGGGATTGCCAGGGCGCTCGCTTTAAATCCCAAATTCATCGTTTGTGATGAGGCGATTTCTGCACTAGATGTTTCTATTCAAGCACAAATTGTGAACTTACTAAAGAAACTTCAAAAAGAAAAAGGACTTACTTATCTCTTTATTGCCCATGATTTATCCATGGTGAAATACATTAGTGACCGGATTGCTGTCATGTATCGTGGCCGTATTGTAGAAATGGGCTCTGCGGAATGTGTCTATACGAATCCGCAACACGCCTATACGAAGAGTTTGCTATCTGCTATTCCTCTTCCAGATCCTCGTGAAGAGAAAAATCGAAAACGAATTGTTTATAAAGGTGAAGATTTCGATGAGAATGCTACTCTGCAAGAAGTGGAACCTGGTCATTTCGTTTTGAGATAATGAAGAAATAGAGGAAAATCGTACTTTTTATGGAAGTTATAGACATTTTTGGTAGAATTCTGTAAAATAACAGTACTATCTGAATTAATAGATAGTTCGCTTTCAAATGCGGATGAATAAGGTTTGAGGATTTGATTGCATTTCCTCCTAGGAAACCTTAATGAGAAGGGAGAGAAAGTTATGTCAAATCAAGTAGTTTTTGATAAAGTAGCTCAATTGATTGCAAACCGTTTTAGCGTTGACGCTTCAACCGTAACGGAAGGCATGACATTCCAACAAGACTTAGGAGCAGATTCACTAGATGTCGTGGAATTAGTTATGGAATTAGAAGATGAATTTGGAATTCAAATTTCTGATGAAGATGCAGAAAACATCACAACAATTGGAGACGCAGTGAATTATATCACTGAACATCAAGCTTAATATTCAAAAAGGATGGTAGATTTTTCTACCATCCTTTTTTTATTAGCAAAGAAATAAAATTTTCATGATGTTCATAAAATGAAGACATTTTTTACATAATGTTTACAAAGTATTGAAGTGGCGCGGTTTTTATAATTAAAAATAAATGAAAAAATAATAAAAAAATAATGAGAAAGAATATTTAAGGTTGCAGTGAGATGGGAATAAGAGTAAAATCTAAGATATTCTAAAAACAAATCCAAACTTGGAGGGAAACACATGAACAAAAAAGCAATTGCTGGTTTATTAGGTGCTGCTTCATTAGTAACTTTAGCTGCATGTAATAATAACAAAGCGAATAACGCTGGTGGGGAGTCTGCTTCAAAAGCAGCAGAACGTAAATTCCCAACTGAAGTATCAAATGAAGGGACAGCTATAAAAGGCGGTACAATTAACTATGCGATTGTATCTGCTTCACCATTTAAAGGGTTAATCCAACCATTACTATCAATCGACAATGCAGACGGTACATTAGAAGATTTTGCTTTTGCAAACTTATTCGAATTCGATGAAAACCAACGCATCAAAAAAGATGGCGGTATGATGGAATTCACTTTGGACAGAGAAAATAAAACAGTAACATTAAAATTACGTTCTAAAGACTATAAATGGTCTGACGGACAACCGTTAACAATCGATGACTATATCTTTACTTATGAATTTGTTGGACGTAAAGACTATAACGGTGTTCGTTACGATGAAAATGCTGAAAATGTTGTTGGTATGGAAGAATTCCACGCAGGAAAAGCAGATAAAATCTCAGGACTTGAAAAAGTGGATGACCAAACTGTTAAAATTCACTTGAAAGAAGTATATCCAGCTTTAGAAAAAGGTGGAAATGCGATTATGAGTAATATCATGCCAAAACATATCTTCAAGGATATGACTTATGAACAAGCAATCGCTTCAGATGCGGCTCGTACTAAAGTTGTGGGTAACGGACCATTCATCGTTGACAAAGTAGTTCCAGGGGAATCTGTAACATTCAAGAAAAACCCTTATTACTACAAAGGCGAACCTAAAGTGGATGGCCTAAAAGCAGATATTGTATCTCCTGATTCTATCGTTCAAGAAATGAAAGCTGGTAAATACGACTTTGCTGCAATGCCTTCAGATCAATATGATACTTATAAAAACTTTTCAAACATTACATTAATTGGTAACATTACAAACAGTATTTCTTACATTGGTTTCAACATGGGTCACTTTGACAAAGAAAAAGGTGAACACGTATTTGAACCTAATAAGAAGATGAGTGATCCAGCTTTACGTAAAGCCATCGCTTATGCATTAGATAATGAACAAGTAGCAAACGAAACTTACCAAGGTTTACGTACTGCAGCAAATACATTATTAACACCATTCTTCGGTGAAATCTATGCGGATAAATCAGAAGTTCCAGGATTCACATATAACCCAGAAGAATCTAAAAAAATCTTAGCAGATGCAGGTTATAAAGATACTGATGGCGATGGTTATGTAGAAGACAAAGATGGAAAACAATTAACAATCACATTATTAGTTCCTACAGGAAGCCAAACAGATGATGCTGTTATTCAACAATACATCGAATGGTGGAAAAATGTTGGTCTACGCGTAGAGTTATTAAACGGACGTGGATTAGAATTCAACGCATATGCTGAAAAATTAACAAAATATGCGGATGACTTCGATATGTGGTTAGGTGGATTCACAATTGGTTACAACCCTGACCCAGATGGATTATATGGACCAAAAGCTCGTTTCAACTTCTCACACTATGTGAACGATGAACACAACAAGTTAATCGACGAAATCGCTTCTGAAGCTTCATTCGATCAAGCTAAACGTGTTGAATTATTCAAACAATGGCAAAAATTCGTATTCGAAAATCCATTCCAAGTTCCACGTTTCAACACTTACTCTCTAACAGCAGTAAACAAACGTGTTAAACACGTAGATATTGCTCAAGGTAAAGAAACTGGTTGGGAACAAGTAGAATTACTTTCAGATACTGGTGTTGCTGATAAATAATTGAATGAAATTTCATTTTAAGACCTTGCTTTTGCAAGGTCTTTTTTTGTATAAAAAGAGGTTTAAAAAGAAAAGAGTTCTTATTACATGTAGTCTAAAACCCGTACTTAAAATAAAGTTAAAAAAGAATATAGATTTTTCTTGCAAATAATTAAAATTCTGTTAAAATTAACATCAAGAATTAATTTGTCAGACAATTCATCTGAAGTTAGGATGGACTCGAAGTCTGAGAGTGGAGGAAAAATGAAAAAGAAGAGCTTATTATTCTTATCAGCTGCAGCGGCAGCAGTAACATTAGCAGCATGTGGGAATGCTAATAATGGAAATAGTGGAAACACTTCATCTGAACCAGCAAAAGCAAGTTCAAAATCAAAATTCAATTCAGAAGTTACTCATGAAGGAACTGCGATTAAAGGCGGAACATTAAAATACGCTTTAGTAGCAGCTTCACCATTCAGTGGTATTTTTATTGATGAATTATCAACGAACTCTACTGACTCAACTATTGCAAGTCAAGTAGATCAATCAATGTTCGAGTATGATGAAAACCGTAAGTTAACAAATACAGGTTTAGCTTCATTAGAATTAGACGTTGAAGGAAAAACAGCGACTGTCACTTTAAATGCAAAAGACTATAAATGGTCAGATGGACAACCGTTCACTATTGACGATTATATCTTTGCGATCGAAGCCATCGGTAATAAAGACTATACAGGATCTCGTTATAACGACCGTTACCAAAACATTGTTGGAATGAAAGACTTCCATGAAGGCAAATCAGATAAAATTTCTGGTGTTGAAAAAGTGGATGATTATACAGTGAAAATTCACTTCGAAAAAATGTTACCTTCTATGCAATTAGCTGGTGGAGCGATTCCAGCATACACAATGCCAAAACATGTCTTCAAAGATATTCCAGTTAAAGATTGGGAACAAAGTGAATATGTACGTGGTACAAAAGTAGTCGGCTTAGGACCGTTCACGATTGAATCAATCGTGCCAGGGGAATCTGTAACCTTAAAAGCAAACGAAAACTTCTATAAGGGTCGTCCTAAAGTAGATAAAATGGTGATGCAAGTAGTTTCTCCAGATTCAATCGTTTCAGAAATGAAAGCTGGAAACTACGATATCGCAAGCATGCCAAGTGCTCAATACGAAGCGTTTAAAGATTTAATAAACGTAACATTCTTAAGCTCATTTGCGCCTTCTTATGAATACATTTCATTCAAATTAGGAACATTTGATAAATCACAAGGTAAAAACGTAACGAATCCAAACGCGAAAATGAGCGATCCAGCTCTTCGTCAAGCAATCGGTTATGCATTAGATATCGATTCAGCTGGTGAAAATTTATATCACGGATTGAACTATGGTACAAACTCTATCATCTTACCATTCTTCAAAGACGTATATAACAAAGAGCAAGAAGGATTTACTTATAACCCAGAGAAAGCAAAACAATTATTAGATGAAGCGGGTTATAAAGATGTCGATGGTGACGGAATCCGTGAAAATAAAGACGGTTCTAAGTTAACGATTAACTTTGCAGCTCGTACTCGTGACGCAGCGAATGAATCATTAATCCAACAATACTTAATTTGGTGGAAAGAAATTGGTTTAGATGTACAACTTTATACAGGTCGTACAATTGAATCGAATAACTTCTACGTTAAAATTCAAGCAGATGATCCAGAAATCGATATGTTCGCTGGTGGTTGGGGAACAGGGTATGATCCAAACCCATCTAACTTATTTGGTGAAACAGCTAAATTTAACTTTTCTCGCTATGTAAATGAAAAAGGTACTGAAATTATGAAGAAAATTTCTTCAACAGACGCTTTTGACGATGCGAAAAATAAAGAGTTCTACAAAGAATGGCAAGCATATGCTAAAGATGAAGCTTTCATGATTCCAACTTTAGTAGGGGATAGTGTAACTGCTGTTAATAAACGTGTGAAATACTATGACACTTCAATTGCAACAAGTGGTTCTAAATCTCAAGTTTACCAAATCGAATTGACTTCTGAAGATGGAGCAAAATAATAAAATGAAGACAAGTCTAGGAAATTTCCTAGGCTTGTTTTGTTTTTGAAAAATTTTCAAAAATGAGTAAAAAATGATGAAAATTAAAATAAGATTAAAAAACACTTGCAATTTGATAAAAAATCAAGTATTATATTCCCAACATAAATTTATGGATTCGAAATAAGAGCAAAACAAAAGAACGGAGAATGAATATGAATAAGAAAAAAATGATGATTTTATTTTCTGCAACGACAGCTTTAACCTTAGCTGCTTGTGGTGGAAATAATAGTAGTTCGTCGTCAACAAGTACTGAAGCCGGTACAGCCAAAACGAAGTATGCATCAGAAGTCACTCATGAAGGCACACCGATTAAAGGTGGCACATTAAAATATGCTATCGTATCTTCATCACCGTTTTCTGGAATTTTTGCAGATGAGTTATCTCAAGTCACTACTGATTCAACTATCGGGGGTCTTATAGATGAAAGCATGTTTGAATATGATGAGAACCGTAAATTAACCAATACGGGTCTAGCAAGTATTGAATTTGATGTTGAAAATAAAACAGCAACGGTTACTTTAAATTCAAAAGAGTACAAATGGTCTGATGGCCAACCAGTGACAATCGATGACTATATCTTCGCTTATCAAGCTATCGGAAATAAAGACTATACAGGTGTTCGTTATGACGGTGATTTTAAAAATGTCGTAGGAATGGAAGAATATCACAGTGGAAAAGCAGATAGTGTTTCAGGTCTTGAAAAAGTGGATGATTACACGGTGAAAATTCACTTCAAAGAAATGAGCCCGTCAATGCAATTAGCGGGAGGTTCTGTTTCTGCATACATTATGCCGAAACATATCTTCAAAGACATTCCTGAAGCAGAGTGGGAACAAAGTGATTACGTTCGTGGTAAAAAATTCGTTGGACTAGGACAATTCAAAATTGATTCTATTGTAGCCGGAGAATCTGTGACACTCGTTCCAAATGAACACTATTATAAAGGTGTTGCTAAAGTAGACAAAGTCGTAATGGAAGTCGTTTCACCAGATAATATCGTGTCAGAAATGAAAGCTGGGAATTACGATATCGCGACAATGCCAAACGCGCAATATGAAGCTTATAAAGATTTAACAAATGTGACTTTCTTAAGTTCACAAGATTCAGCCTATGAATATATCGGTTTCCACTTAGGAAAATATGATAATGCTACAGGTAAAAACGTAACAGATCCAAATGCAAAGATGAGTGATGCAAACCTACGTCAAGCGATGGCGTATGCACTCGATGTTGAAGCAGCGGGTCAAAACTTGTATAACGGATTACAACATGCCTCAAATTCTATTATCATTCCGTTCTTTAAAGATGTTTATAATAAAGACCAAGAAGGATTTACTTACAATCCTGAAAAAGCGAAACAATTATTGGATGAAGCAGGATATAAAGATGTGGATGGAGATGGACTTCGTGAAAACAAAGACGGTTCTAAGTTGAAAATTACTTTTGCCGCTCGTACACGTGACGAAGCCAACGAATCATTAGTACAACAATACTTAAACTGGTGGAAAGAAATCGGGTTAGACGTTCAACTGTACACAGGACGTACGATTGAATTGAACTCATTCTATGATAAAATCCAAGCGGATGATCCAGAAATCGATGTGTTTGCAGCAGGATGGTCAACAGGTTACGATCCAAACCCAGAAGGATTGTTCGGGGAAACAGCGAAATTTAACTTTGAACGTTATGTAGATCCAGAAGGAACTGCAATCATGAAGAAAATCAGTTCAACAGAAGCCTTTGACTCAGCGAAAAACATTGAGTTCTACAAAGAATGGCAAAAATACGTTCATGATAAAGCGTTTATCTTCCCAACGTTAGTCGGAGAATCGATTACTGCTGTTAACAAACGTGTTAAATACTACGATGTTAACTTAGGTAGTAAAAAATCAGCTCTATATCAAATCGAATTAACGAGTGATACAGCAGCGAAATAAGGTTTCAAAAAAGACTGGCACTGCCAGTCTTTTTTGTTCCTATAGAAAAAAGCTTTAAAAGAAAGATCAATTGGAAGATTATTGTTTCATTTTTTAGAATGAATCAAAATTAAAATAACATGAGAAAAGTTAATTTTTTGCTCATAAATAATAGCATTCAAGTCTAATTCATGGTAAACTAAAAATACGTTGTATTTGCGCTGGAATTGTCTTACAATTTGCATTCAAGCTGGAATCAACGTATAATGGAAACAATGTTTATTATTTTAAAATACAAATAGTTACACTACAAAAAATAAGGAGGAATCGGATTTGACAATTGATAAGCCACTATTAGAAATCAATAACTTGCACGTTGGTTTCCGTATCAAAGATGATTTTTATGATGCAGTAGATAATGTATCTTTAACATTAGAAAAGAATGAAATTTTGGCCATTGTTGGGGAGTCAGGATGTGGGAAATCTACACTAGCGACAACTATCATGGGATTACACAATAAAAACAACACAAAGATTACTGGAGACATTATTTATAATGATGTGAATTTAGTAAACTTAAATGAAGCGTTATATAACAAAATTCGCGGAAATGATATCGGAATGATTTTCCAAGATCCATTGGCTTCATTAAATCCTTTGATGACGATTGGTGCTCAAATCGACGAAGCTCTTTATTATCATACAGATTTAAATGAAAAAGAACGTACAGAACGTGTATTAGAATTGTTAGGACAAGTAGGGATTCCAAACCCACAACGTACTTTCAAACAATACCCACATGAATTATCAGGTGGGATGCGTCAACGTGTAGTTATCGCGATTGCATTATCATGTAAACCACCAATCATCATTGCCGATGAACCAACAACTGCCTTAGACGTAACCATCCAAGCGCAAATCTTAGACTTATTAAATGATATCCAAAAAGAAACAGAATCTGGAATCATCTTAATCACTCACGACCTTGGGGTAGTAGCAGAAACAGCTGACCGTGTAGCCGTGATGTATGCTGGACAATTTGTAGAAGTGGCACCAGTTGCTGAATTATTTACAAACCCACAACATCCTTATACTCGTTCATTACTACAATCAATCCCACAAGCGGGTTCAGAAGGTCAAGAATTACATGTAATCAAAGGAACGGTGCCACCATTACCAAAATTACCACGTAAAGGTTGCCGTTTCGCTCCACGTATTCCGTGGATTTCAGCGGACGCTCACGAAGAGGATCCAACACTACATGAAGTTGGACCAAACCACTTCGTTCGTTGTACATGTTATAAACATTTCCATTTTGAAGGGGAGGAAGCATAATGAGCGGTTTTGTAACCATTGAAGATTTAAAAGTTCACTATCCGATTCGTAGTGGCTTCTTTAACCGAGTAACGGATCATGTTTATGCGGTTGACGGAGTGTCACTTGAAATTGAAGAAGGAAAAACTTATGGTCTTGTTGGAGAATCAGGTTCTGGAAAATCAACTATCGGTAAATCAATTATTGGTCTAGAGCATGTAACAAGCGGTAAAGTCATTTACGAAGGGCAAGACGTAACAAACAAAGCACGTCGTCGTACTTCAGACTACAACCGAAACGTACAAATGATCTTCCAAGATTCACTATCAAGTTTTAACCCTAAAAAACGTATCTTAGATATCGTAGCTGAGCCGTTAAGAAACTTCGAACGTTTATCTCCAGAAGAAGAGAAAAAACGTGTCATCGAATTAATGGAAATCATCGGATTATCTGAAGAAGCATTACTAAAATATCCACACCAGTTCTCAGGTGGTCAAAGACAACGTATCGGTGTTGCTCGTGCTTTAGCAAGTAACCCTCGTTTAATTATTGCCGATGAACCTGTATCAGCATTAGACTTATCTGTACAAGCGCAAGTGTTAAACTACATGAAACGTATCCAAGATGAATTTAACTTAAGTTATCTATTCATCTCACATGACCTTGGGGTTGTGAAACATATGTGTGATGAGTTATTTATTATGTACCGTGGACGTTTCGTTGAAACTGGACGTGCTGAAGATATTTATGCAAATCCACAACATATCTATACAAAACGTCTATTGTCTGCGATTCCGGTTATCGATCCAGAAAACCGTGAAGCAAACAAACTTCGTCGTAAAGAAGCTGAGAAATTCTATCAAGAAAATCAAAAACTTTATTATGATGAAAACGGTCGTGTGTTTGATTTACAAAAAATCTCTGATACACACTTTGTTGCATTAAATCCAAAAGGAGGAAACTAATTATGTGGAAAACCATTTTACGTCGTGTGTTAATGATGTTGCCACAAATCTTCATCCTTAGTGTGCTAGCATTCTTAATCGCGAAGATGATGCCAGGGGATCCATTTACAGGTTTAATTACTCCAGAAACGGATCCAAATACAATTGAAGCTTTACGTGTGAAAGCCGGATTCTATGATCCACTTCCTGTTCAATATTGGAATTGGATTTCAAAAGCATTCCGCGGAGACTTCGGTCAAAGTTATACTTATAAATATGAAGTAACAAAATTAATCGGGGAACGTATTGGTAACACTGTTTGGTTATCATTACTAACGATGATTCTAACTTACTTAATTGCATTACCATTAGGGATGATTGCAGGTCGTTACCAAAATTCTTGGGCTGACAAAACAACCGTAGTATATACATTCATTACCTACTCAATCCCAGTATTCGTATTCGCCTTACTCCTATTATGGTTGTTGGGTTATACATTAGGTTGGTTCCCAACTCGTGGATCTGTCGATTCAGATGTAGTTGCTGGAACACTTGGCTATTATGTGAACAAATTCCATCACATGATTTTACCAGCGTTTACGATGGCGATTCTTTCAACTACTGGTACGATTCAATATTTACGTACTGGGGTTATCGATGCGAAGAGCCAAGACTACGTTCGTACAGCACGTGCCAAAGGGGTTCCTGAAAATGTTGTGTTCAACCGCCACATCTTCCGTAACTCAATCTTGCCAATCGCAGCCTTCTTAGGATATGAATTCACTGGTTTAATCGGTGGTTCAGTGTTCATTGAAAACATCTTCTCATATCCTGGAATGGGGAACTTATTCGTAACATCAATCACAGGGCGTGACTACTCAGTAATCTTAGCGTTACTATTACTCTTCGGTACAGCGACTCTTCTAGGTACGCTATTATCAGATATTATTATGAGTATTGTAGACCCACGTGTCCGTGTACAATAATAAAAGGAGGAGTAGCAAATGGAGCAAAATAATGTAAATACAGTTGAAGAAACTGTCGTTGAAGAAAGCACCGTATCTACACCGCCTGCTGGTTTTCAGGTTATTGTACGGGAGTTTTTAAAAGATAAATTAGCGCTTTTCGCGTTAATTTTACTAGCGTTGATTTTCTTAATTATCTTTATCGGACCATTTTTTATTAATGAAGAAACAGCTCTTAAAGTAAACATTTTAGGTCGTTATAAAGCACCAACAAATGCACACTTATTAGGGACAGATGAAAGTGGTCGTGATGTGTTAGCGTTACTAATTATCGGTGCTCGTAACTCAGTATTAATCGGTTTCTCAATCACAATCTTGACATGTATCGTTGGTATCATCGTCGGATTGATTTCTGGTTACTACGGTAAATGGGTGGACACAACTATCATGCGTGTCGTTGACTTTATCATGATTTTACCAACATTGATGATCATCATCGTGTTTGTTACAGTGATTCCAAACTATACAATGTTCCACTTTGTATTAATCATGACAGCCTTCTATTGGGTCGGTTCTGCTCGTTTATTCAGAACACGTACTCTTCAAGAAGCAAGTTTAGACTATGTAAATGCGTCTAAGACATTAGGTTCAAGTGATTTAAGAATCATGTTCCGTGAAATCTTGCCAAACTTAAGTTCATTAATTATCGTTAACTTAATCTTACGTTTAGCAGGGAACATCGGTATTGAAACAGGGTTAACTTACTTAGGTTTCGGTTTACCATTTACAACACCATCACTTGGTACATTAATTTCTGCAGCAAAAAATGCAGATATCATCCAAAATAAATTATGGGTTTGGTTACCAGCCACAATCTTAATCTTTGTGATGATGTTATGTATCAACTATGTTGGTCAAGCATTGCAACGTGCAGCGGATTCTCGCCAACGTTTAGGTTAATCATAAAAATTAGAGAAGAGATTGAAGGAAACTTCAGTCTCTTTTTTTGTGTGCAAAAGGCCAAACAGAAAATTTTTTCGTACCTAATAGAGAAGAAAAGTTTAGGATTTCGATGTTTGGTTGTGAATTAGAAGGGAATCTAGTAAAATAGAGAATACAAATGGCGAAAGGAGTGGCCACGATGTACGTAAGTGAATCATTTGAAACGGTACTAAAGAACCGTGAATTGAAACTGGATAAGAAAGATTTAGGCAATGACGGAATTGCGTTTCTGGGTCTCTATTCAGAAGGAGAAGATGAGTTTCCGTTTAGCGTCGTGTTTGATGATAGCCAGGACCGTACCGATTACCAAATCACTTATGAAGGAATCGGAAATGGAAAAGACTTAGGCTTAGATTTATTCGATGTGCTTTTTACCATTAATCGCTTAAACCAGGAGTTAGTGGCTTACTATACGCTACTCATGGATCCAGACGGTGAACTATTTATTCGCTATGTGGGGAGAGTAACTCCTTTTGAAACATTCACCTTGTATGAATTACTCGTGATTGGTTCAAAAATTGCCTCAGAAGTACGAAGAACATTATTAGAGTTAAAGGATGAGAACGATATTTAAAAAGTATTCTGATTTGATAAAGCCATTCGACATTATTATTGTACTCGTGTTATTGGTCTTATCATTTTTACCAAATGCAATTTATGCTTACCAACAAGCAACCGTCAAAGAGGAAGCCAAAATATATGCCATCATTACCATTGATGGGGAGGAAGTTCAGCGCATCGAGTTGAGCGAAAACACGCCTCGTGAAGAGTTTTATTTTGAACCTCATGATAATCAATATAATATTATCGAAGTTGATGGAACTAGAATTAGAGATAAAGAGGATAATAGCCCTGATCAGATTGCTGTGAATACGGGCTGGATTTCTAAACCGGGGCAGACCAGCATCTGCTTGCCACATGGGCTGATGATTGAGATTGTCTCAACCGAACCTGCTACTAGTGATAATGACACCATTATTCCGTTATAAAATAAAGGAAAGTTCGCTACAGTTGTAGCGGACTTTTTTGATTTCTCGATAGTTTCCTTTCCAAGGAGGAGAGTATTTTCCCAGTAGCTTTAGCGTTTGGCAAATGGACTAAAATCAAACAGTGCATTTTAAATAACCCAAGACTATTTCGGAGTTTTTTATAAGAATATCTTACTAGTAAGATATCCTCTATGAAGTAGACGATGAGAAGAATCAAGCGGATTTTATAATAGCAGTAATGGGGAATAGCATTCAAAGTGAATTACGTACTCTTGAAAATTTATTTTCTAGAGTACGTTTGAATCTTGAAAGAGCTTGAGACCATGGCTCAAGCCGGTGCTCCATTACAGCTATTATAAAAAATCCGCAAGGATTCAAATCATCGTCATTATTAAATTCATACAGAATTATTTTTATAAAAGAGAAGCTACCCATTATTTTATAAAAAACTCACGAAAGAACGCTGGAATATGGTATTATAGTGAAATAAGGAGGAATGCACTGTGCGAATTATTTCAGGAGAATTTGGCGGAAGACGCTTAAAGGCAGTACCGGGCCAAAATACTCGTCCGACGACTGACAAGATAAAAGAATCGCTCTTCAATATTTTGGGCGGTTATTTTGACGGAGGAGTCATGCTCGATATGTACAGTGGAAGCGGAGCCGTTGCCATTGAGGCCGTTTCTCGTGGGATGGACCGTGCGTTTCTATTCGAGAACAATCGCCTTGCACAAAAGACGATTGAGCAAAATATCGAGATTACAAAATCACCCGAGCAATTTCATTTAAAACGACAAAACGTGAAACAAGGACTCAAAACCATTGCGAGTGACCCAGCGTTTGAACCGTTCGAGTTGGTGTTTATGGACCCACCGTATCGTTTGCAAGAAATTGTAAAAGACATTGAGCAGTTGCAAGAACTCAATCTTCTTTCCACAGACTGCGTGATTGTCTGTGAGGTGGATAAGGAAGTGCAACTTCCAGAGCGAATTTTAGAATTTGAGCAATATAAGCGCGTGGAGTACGGGATTACAGCCTTAGTGTTCTTTGACCGTGCGACTAGTGAAGAGGAGGCTTAGTATGAGAAAAGCGGTAGTAGCAGGAAGCTTCGATCCGATTACGAATGGGCATTTAGATATTATCGAGCGAAGCGGTGAGCTCTTCGATGAAGTGATTGTGGTTTTATCGCATAATGTTCAGAAAAATTATCTATTTTCATTAGACGAGCGAAAATCATTGGTCGAAAGAGTGATTGCGCATGTACCCAATGCTAGAGTGGTAGCCGTAAGCGGAGGATTAACCGTAGAGGCTGCAGCCAAGTTAGGAGCTAGCGTTCTTGTGCGCGGGGTTCGAAATGCGACCGACTTCGAATATGAAGCGACTCTTGCATCTCACAACCGTGTTCAAAACGGGGAAGTTGAAACGGTTCTTTTGCTCAGTAAGGAAGAATATCGCTTTGTAAGCTCTTCGATGATGAAGGAATTGGCACGTTTTGGTGGGGATGTAAGTCTTTTTGTCCCTGAAGTTGTGAAAAGCGCCTTAGAAGAAAAGTATAAGGATGCGCCAGAGAGAAAGATTAGAATGGATGAGGAGATTACAAATGTCGAAGTCTAAGAAATTTTTTTATATTATTTTAACGGTTATTCTGTTAGCGATTATTTCATTCATTCCCATTCCTTACGTCATTGAATCTCCCGGAACGGCTGAAGATGTATCTCAGTTTCTAACGGTTAATGGGACAAAAGATGAAGAGGAGGGGACACTGCGAGTGCTGACTGTCTATATAGAGCAAGCAACCGTCTTAACTTCTTTAAAACAATTTTTCAAACATCATGAGATTTTACCTGAAGAAAAAGTGTTTGGAAACTATACTCCAGAAGAATATGATCGATTGCAAGAGTTCAGTATGCGAAATGCTCGTTCAAAAGCAGTTCGTGTCGCCTTTGAAGCAGCTGGAAAGTCAGTAGAAAGTAAAGTCAACGGTATTTTTGTCACTCGAGTGGATCAAAATTCTAATTTCCGTGATAAATTAAAAGTCGGTGATATCATTGAAACAATTGATGGAAAGAGACTTGAAAATACGGATGAGAGTCTTGAAGAACTACAAGATTATCTTTCTTCATTGCAACCAGGTCATTATTTATCGCTGATGGTCAAACGCGATGAAAAATCCCAACTCATTCGGGAACAATTAAAAATGAACAGTCGCACTGGTAGAATTCGTTTAGGATTTGATGGAGAGATTGATGAAGACGTAACTTCGGATCCATCGATTGAATTTGATCCGCATGGCGTCAGTGGTCCTTCAGGTGGTTTAATGTTTACGCTTGAAATCTATAATCAAATTACAAACAGCCATTTGAAAAAAGGACATAATATTGCGGGAACTGGAACGATTGAATTAGACGGAAAAGTTGGAAGAATCGGTGGGATTGATAAGAAATTGGTAGCTGCGATCGAAGCTGGAGCTACTGTTTTCCTAGCACCGGATGATGAAATTACGGATGAGATGCGTGAGCGTTATCCAGATATCAAGACAAATTATGAAGAAGTAAAAGAAGCAGCTGAAAAGTTAGGGACAGATATTAAAATCTACCCTGTAAAAACTTTACAAGAAGCGATTGAGATTCTAAAAAATCTATAACAGTAGAGTCATTTTTCTCATATCTTTAATTGGAGCAATCTTTTTAAGGAGTGAGAAAAATGGCTTTTTTTGATACATGGAGAGATAAATGGGAAGAAATGAATTGGAAAGTAAAAGGGAGTGTTTTATTTGTTTGCCTCATTATCGGGATGGGGCTTTTTTGGAGGAGTCGCCAAGGGGAAGAGGTGGAAGAAGCTGACACATCCCTAGCGGAGACAACCATTCTTCCTCAAGAGGTAGAAGATAAAACAACTATTTCGACCGTCATTTATGTCGATGTAAAAGGAGAAGTTCACCACCCCGGAGTCTATCAAATGAAAGCAGAAAATAGAGTGAAAGATCTCATTGAGGCTGCAGGAGGGTTCACTCCATTAGCAGATGATCAAAAATTGAATTTAGCGCAACTCTTAGAGGATCAAATGGTGATTGTAGTCCCCAAAAAGGGAGAAGAAGTGAATTCGGAGCTCGCTCAAGCGCCCACGTCTCAAAAAAAGGAAGTTGGAAAAGAAGGCAAAGTCAATATTAATACAGCAACCGTTGAAGAATTGAAGACATTAAAAGGGATTGGGGAGAAAAAGGCAGAAGCCATTATAGAATATCGAAAGAAAAATGGATCCTTTAAAAACAAAGAAGAGCTGATGAAAGTGAGAGGGATTGGAAAGAAATTATATGAATCCTTTCAAGAAAGAGTGATTGTCCAATGATTTACTTTGTTCTTGCATGCGCGATTGGGACGGCGATGGTCGTTTTTTCAGTCGGGAAAGTGGGCTTTGTTCTTCCTTTACTGCTAATCGTAGTGGGTCTTATCCGTGAACAATCAGTACGAAAAAAAGCAATAGGTCTAATGGTTGTTGGAATATTTTGTATACGCTCATTTTATTATATCCAGGCTATTACACAAACTCCTTTTCACCCTTCACAGTCTCTCCATGGGCAAATGATATTAAATCCCCATCACCTCAAAGTGAATGGGGATTTGTTAACAGGAACTGCACTTCTAGAAGCAGAAGGAAAGAGTGAAAGAGTATTTTTCCGCTATATTTTGGCTTCGAAAGAGGAGCAAAAGGAATTTCTAGAACTGGATCATGTGGTAAAGGTATCTGTCGAAGGAAGTATTGAGGAAATCGAACCAGCTAGAAATAAAGGGAATTTCGATGCGAAAAACCACTATTTGAGTTTGGGGATTCTTCATTCTTTCAAAATTGAGAGCCTATCAAGTAGAAAAGTCGCTGTCAAAGGAATCCATGCATCTATTGAGAATCTCCGTTTTTGGTTGCTACATCAAGTGCGCATGCAGAAGGAAAATCAGGTCAAACAATATACATTAGTATTGCTTCTTGCGGACAAATCAGGATTTGATGAAGAAGTATGGGAACGGTACAAACAACTTGGGATTCTGCATGTATTAGCGATTTCGGGGCTTCATATTTCGTTAATGGTTTCGGTTCTGCAAAAGTTTTGCTGGAGGTGCGGAATTACTCGTGAGAAAACGGATGGTGTATTAATGTGTTTTGTACTGTTCTATGGCTTTGTTATCGGATGGGGCATTAGTGGGACACGCGCGATTGGAATGGTGATTCTCTCGATTCTTTTGAAACGATGGACACCTCTTCGTCATCACTCTCAACTGTGGAGCCTTTTAGGGATGGTTATTGGATCAACCCTCCTTTGGCCAGGAATTCTTTGGAATGTCGCGTTTCAATTAAGCTATGTTCTTAGCGCAGTAATTCTTCTATTATCCAAGTGGCAAAAGAGTGTGCTTCCTAAAGTCAACGCTTCATTGTGGATTCCAATCGGAGTGAGTGTTATAGCTTTGCCACTCGTCTGTCAATATTTCTTTTATTGGAATGCCTTTAGCATCATCCTTACTGCTTTGTTTTCGCTATTGTTTGAAGGGGTTCTATTCCCGTTATTAACGATTTATTTGATTGCGGTATTATCGGGATGGGGAAATTTAGTGGACATCATTTGCTTTCTGGGAGAAGCACTTCTTTCGGGGCTCACGCAAGTATTAAGCTTTTGTCAGAAGTTCACTTTTACAAAGTTTACATTTGGGATTTGGGAATCATGGGAGTGGATTTGTTATTTTTTACTGATTCTTTACGCTCTTGTGCTATATGAACGAAGGAAGATGACGGTTAAAAAAGGACTCTTTTGTTTGGGGGCTCTTATTTTACTTCTGATAGAAGTTCCCTATCATTGGGGAAATGAATTAATAATGATAGACGTCGGGCAAGGAGACTCGGTTTTGGTAATGGCTCCAGGATGGAATCAAGCTACATTAATCGATACGGGTGGATTGAGCGATTTTTCCTCCAAGGAAGAATGGAAAAGGCGCAAGAGAAAACCTCAAGGAGACACAACCGTCATTCCTGCTCTTCAAGCAGAAGGACTTTCAGAATTGTCGCAAGTAATGCTTTCTCATGGAGACGAAGATCATGTCGGGAATCTTCAAGCAATTGCAAAACAGATTGAAATTAAAGAAATAGTGATCGGAAAAGGGATGGAGAATCTTCCATTGATGCAACAGTTGAAAAGGGACTATCCGTCCATACGGTGGAAGTTGGTTTCTTCAGGCAACAAGTGGAAATGGAACCAAATGAAGTGGCAAATTCTGTGGCCAAAAGACGTTTCTAAAGGAGAAAATGATGATTCGATTGTAGCTCTTCTAAAGATTCAGAATCGTACTGTGCTACTCACGGGAGATGCTTCTGAAAAAGTAGAAGACACTATTCTGAAGGATGCTCCCAACTTGCATTTTTCTATTTTAAAAGTGGGGCATCATGGAAGCCGAACGTCTACAAGCGAAGCCTTACTAAAAAAAGCTTCCCCTTCTATTGCCTTGGTTTCTTGCGGGAAGAATAATCGTTATCGCCATCCTTCAATCGAGACGATAGGAAGGTTGAACGGAATACACGCTCATATTTTCCGCACGGATCAAGATGGACAAATTCGTCTTGATTTTAGAAAAGAACAGATCGAAATTTCTACGAAGCTCTCGAAGAAGCGTCAAAAATTGAAAGAATAGACAAAGCCCACGTTTCAAGATAAACTTAAAGGACAGGAGGCGGAAAGATGGAATTTGAGAAACAACTCGATCGCATTAAAAACGGGCAAGTGAATCTGGTTTATTTAGTTCAAGGAAAAGAACCTTATTTACAAGAACTTGCGCGGAAAGTGTTTTTAGAGACCATTGTGGCTCCTGAAGATCAAGACTTGAATGTGGGACGATTCAATATGGAGGAAGTCTCTATTCAAACAGCTATTCAAGATGCAGAGTCGGTTCCTTTTTTTGGAGAGAGAAGATTAGTACTGGTTGATAATCCAAGCTTTTTTACAGGGGAAAAAGAGAAAAAATCAATGGATCATCAATTAGAAAGGTTGCAAGCCTATTTAGAAAATCCAATGGACAGTTCTGTGATGGTATTCTTTGCTCCGTATGATAAGTTGGATCAACGAAAGAAAATCGTGAAACAGTTAAAGAAAGTGGCGGTTTTATTAGACGCTAGTGAACTAACAGAGAGAGATGTTAAACAGTATATTCAAGATTCTCTGCGTAACCACCAGTACACCATTCAAGAAGAAGCACTGGAGACATTACTCGTTAAAACGCAATATTCACTAACGAATAGTATGAAAGAATTGGATAAACTGATGATTGCTTCCATTGATACAAAAATGATACCACTGGAATTAGTCGAGAGTTTAGTCGCCAAAACATTGGAACAGAATATTTTTGAACTCGGGGAATCGATTTTGAAAAAAGAAGGAGTCAAGGCGCTCCAAATCTATCACGATATGTTACTACAAAAAGAAGACCCCTTAAAGATGAATGCGATTCTTCTAGGTCAGTTTCGATTATTGCTTCAAGTGTCCTACTTGAAAAGAGAAGGGTATCAAGAGCCAGAAATCCAAAAGACACTGGGCGTACATCCGTACCGTGTGAAGATAGCCCTGCAACAATCCAGAAGATTTGGGTTGCCCCTTTTAGAAAAGGCCTTTATGCAATTGGTCGACACAGAATATGCTCTAAAGACAAGTGTAGGCATTAAAGAGATGCAACTGGAATGGTTTATCTTACAGTTTTGCGCGTAGAAAACAATAAAATTCAAATATACAATATGGAGGAATATGTATGAGTCCAATGATTATTATTATCGCTGCAGTTGTAGTGTTAGTATTACTAAGTTATGTAAAGGTAAAAACAAACAATGTTTCTAATAGAGAAAGTTCCTATTCGAATACTAATCGTTCATCTAACGAACAAGTAGAGTATATCCCAGAAGAACTCGAAGAACACTTACGTACATTAAAACGCGACGGTCGCCTTATTCAAGCAATCAAAGACTTACGTGACGAAACAGGAATGGGCTTAGCCGAAGCCAAACAATTTATCGATGACTTATCTGTCTAATAAAAGCAGAGTGCCAGGAGAGGAATCCAAACTTCCTTCCCCGGCACTCCCTTTTTTTCTTTCCCTTAACCTTTGAATTGCCCGGGCTCTCTTTTCTTTCCCGGAGCAGTCCCATTGATCGGGAATTTTTTTATCTCTGAAATCAAGCATAGGGTAAAATTCTTACGGATTCTACGGGTGAAATCTAAATAGAGGATAAACAAAAAAGAATCAGTTTATTGAAAGAATAGCAGGAATGTGCATTAAATGCGAATTAGCAGGAGTAGGAAGACCTTCCGTACTCCTGCTTTGAGGCTTTAAAGGCGAGAGACCTAGGCTCAAGCCGTTGCCCCGCTATAACTCTTTCAATAATAAAACTGATTCTTTTCAGTTTATCCGATATAAAAATCTACCTTGAAGAAATCCGTAAGGATTTTACCTAACCAACAAGAAGCACCACTTCTATTTCAGAGCATAAAAAAAGAGCCCGAGATCAATTCTCAGGCTAATTATTATTTGCTTAATTTTGCAGCAAGACGTGATTTGTCACGAGAAGCTTTGTTTTTGTGGATTAATCCTTTAGAAGCAGCTCCGTCGATTGCTTTGTGAGCAGCACGTAATAATTCTTCAGCATTTTCAGCACCTTCAGCTACTGCAGCTTCGAATTTTTTGATAGCAGTACGCATAGCAGAAGTTTGTGAGTTGTTTGCTAGTGTTGACTTTTTGTTAGTACGAACACGTTTGATTTGTGATGCGATATTTGGCAATGGGTTCACCCCTCTTTCATTTTACATGTATAATCACTGATCAGTTGTTTCCAACACGGACTATTATACAAAAGTCCAGTATGAAATGCAAGTAAGGTATAGGGTTGGGAGGGTGCAAGCTGGCGGTAAATATTGTTTATTGATGGTATAATGGAAAAGAATCGAAAAAAGAGGTGAAGGTATGAATGAATTTAAACTAGTGGCTCCGTATACGCCACAAGGAGATCAACCTCAGGCCATCCAGGAATTAGTGGAGGGGCTTAATAAGGGAGTTAAAGAACAGACACTTCTTGGTGCAACCGGTACTGGGAAGACGTTTACGATTGCTAATGTAATTAAAGAAGTGAATAAGCCGACATTAGTGTTAGCTCATAATAAAACATTAGCAGGGCAATTATATGGAGAGTTAAAAGAATTCTTTCCAGAGAATGCGGTCGAATATTTTGTTTCTTATTATGATTACTACCAACCAGAAGCCTATGTGCCTTCTAGTGATACTTATATTGAAAAAGAATCGAGTGTCAATGATGAAATCGATAAGTTGCGCCACTCTGCGACAAGCGCGCTTTTAGAAAGAAGAGATGTCATTGTAGTTGCTTCTGTATCTTCTATGTACGGGTTGGTAAATCCAGAAGATTACCGCGATCATGTATTGTCTCTTCGTGAAGGAATGGAAATAGAAAGAGATGAATTGCTGCGCCGTTTGGTCGAAATGCAGTTTGAACGCAATGACTATGATTTCAGAAGGGGAACATTCCGAGTGCGAGGCGATGTAGTCGAAATCTTCCTCGCGGGACATGATGCGACGGCATTTCGAATCGAGTTTTTTGGAGATGAAATCGAAGCGATTAAGGAAGTAGATGTGTTAACGGGAGAAATCAAGGCAACGGTAGAGCATGTTCCAATCTTCCCGGCAACGCACTTTGTCGCGAATGAAGACCAAATCTCTAAGGCGGTTGCAACGATTAAAGAAGAACTCGCCCTCCGCCTAAAAGAATTAAGGGACAATAATGAGTTGCTTGAAGCGCAGCGATTAGAGCAAAGAACCAATTATGATATTGAGATGCTTCTTGAGATGGGATATTGTAATGGGATTGAAAACTATTCTCGCCATATGGATGGGAGAAAGCCAGGACAACCGCCATATACATTGCTTGATTTCTTCCCAGAAGATGCACTATTTGTAGTGGATGAGTCTCATATTACAATGTCTCAAATTCGAGGAATGTATAATGGGGACCGCGCTCGTAAGGAGCAGTTAATTAAGTACGGATTTAGATTGCCTAGTGCACTAGATAATCGTCCGTTACGATTTGAAGAATTCGAAGAGAAAGTTCCGCAAATTATTTATATTTCTGCGACTCCAGGGCCATATGAATTATCGCATACCCCAAAAGTTACCGAGCAAATCATTCGTCCGACAGGCTTGCTCGATCCGCCTGTGGAAGTTCGTCCAATTAAAGGCCAAATTGATGACTTAATTAGCGAAATTAATTTACGTGTTGAACGCAATGAACGTGTCTTTATTACGACGCTTACGAAGAAAATGTCTGAAGATTTAACAGATTACCTAGAAGAAGTAGGCATTAAAGTGAAGTATCTTCACAGTGATATTAAGACATTGGAACGTACTGAAATCATCCGAAACTTGCGATTAGGAGAATTCGATGTATTGGTCGGAATCAACTTGCTTCGTGAAGGTCTAGACGTACCAGAAGTTTCTCTGGTGGCGATACTAGATGCCGATAAAGAAGGCTTCCTGCGTAGTGAGCGAGCTTTAGTCCAAACGATTGGACGTGCCGCACGAAATGCAAATGGCCGAGTGATTATGTATGCCGATAAGATTACAGATTCTATGCAACGAGCGATTGATGAAACGAATCGTCGTCGCAGTGTGCAAGAGGCTTATAATAAAGAACACGGTATTGTTCCGAAGACCATCGTGAAGAATATTCGTGATTTAATCGCGATTACTCATGAAGTGGAAAAAGAAGATGCTCCAAGCACTGCAAGAGACTTCAAGAAAATGTCGCAAGAACAAAGACGAGAAGCCATCGAGTTGCTTGAATTGGATATGCGTGCAGCTGCCAAAGCACTAGATTTCGAAAAAGCAGCCGATCTGCGTGATGTGATTTTAGAGCTAAGAGCTGAGTATAAATTATAAGAGGGTTATTCAATGAAATGGAAGTTAAAAGAAGACTTGCTAGAACATGAAGGGGAAACAATTCTTAGCAATATAGAAGGTTTCTCCTTCTATATTGTCAGTGCCACAAAGGAAAAAGGATTAGAAATCATTGTTTTAGATGAGTTTAATGAGAGATATACTTTGTTTGATGTAGAAACAACAGGAAGCAGCATCGCTCAAGCCCTTCGAGAAGAAGCCGGTGAAATAGCGACCAAGTGGATTCATCCTCTTCAGGGAGAACTGAGCGCCACGAAGGAAAAATGGATGAATTGGATTTATAGCAATATTGTTCCTTTTAGTTCGCAACCGTTCAAAAGATCATCAGCTACATTGTTTAGAGTGGAAGAGCAAGGAAAGTGCTATGCCTTGATGACGGAAATCCCGTTCCATAAATTAGGGGTTGCAAGTGAAGAGCGAGTGTTAATCTTGAATGTGAAAATTGATCCGAACACGAAGGATAAGCTATTAACGAATGAAGGTTTCTTTGAGGTGTATCATATGAATAAAAAGCATTGGATTTCAATTGCGCTGAATGTATGCACAGATGAAGCACTCATCAAAGAGTGTATTTATTTCAGCTACAAATGTGTTGCAAAGGAAGACAATTCTTTACTTTCTAAAAGAGGTTCGTTATAATTTTCAACATAGCGTTTTAGCAAAAGGAGATTTTTTTATGGTAAATATTGCAATTGTAGGAGCGACAGGGGTCGTTGGAACAAAAATGATTGAACGTTTAGAAGAAAGCAACTTACAAGTAGACCACTTATATCTACTTGCGTCAGCGCGTTCAGCAGGAAAAGTACTACAGTTTAGAGGAAAAGAGTATGTAGTCGAAGAATTAACGGAAGACTCCTTCAAGCGTGATATTGACTACGCCATCTTCTCAGCAGGGGGCGGTACTTCATTGAAATTTGCGCCAATCGCAGAACGTGACGGCGTGATTGTCATCGATAACTCAAGCGCATGGAGAATGGATCCAGAAATTGATTTAGTCGTACCAGAATGTAACGCACCAACATTAGAACGTAAGATTATCGCAAATCCAAACTGCTCAACCATCCAATCAGTGGTACCATTACGTCCATTGCATGATGCATTTGGATTAAAGCGTGTGGCGTATACCACTTACCAAGCTGTTTCAGGTTCTGGACAAGCAGGGATTAATGATTTAAGAAACGGGGAAAAAGGGGAAGCTCCAACAAATTACCCACACCCAATTTACAATAATGTATTGCCGCATATCGATGTGTTTTTAGAAAATGGCTATACAAAAGAAGAAATGAAAATGATTCAAGAAACGCGCAAGATTCTTGGTTTATCAGATGATGTAGCTGTGACAGCCACTTGTGTGCGTGTACCTGTATATAACTCACACTCTGTAGAAATCAATGTGACTTTCGAAAAAGATACAACACCGGAAGAAATTCGTGCATTATTAGCAAAAGCACCAGGCGTGGTTGTATTAGATAAACCTGAGGAAAATGTGTATCCAACACCATTACAAGCAACTGGACATGATGAAGTGTACGTGGGACGTATTCGCCGCGATATTTCTCAACCAAATAGCTTCCACATTTGGTGTGTGGGCGACAATATCCGTAAGGGTGCAGCGAGCAACGCCATCCAAATTGCGGAGTATATTGAAGCGCACGGATTACGTAAGTAATGAAATAGAAGACTGGGCATCTGGGTGCCAGTATAGTGAATAATGTTGATTACTCCAAATCCTTACGGATATCTTCATAATAGCTATAACGTTGCACCGGTTCGAGCCTAGGTCTCTCACCTTTAAAGCCTCAAAGGGAGCGTACGGAATAAAATTCCTACGCTCCCTCTAAGCACAGTGGTTGAATGGTATGAGCAGCACTGTAAACAGTTTGCTCATACCTATTCAACTTTGTGGGGGAAAGAAAACGAAACATCCTAGATACAATAATGTATCTAGGGTGTTTCTGTCTTTCGCCCTCGCATTTAATGCCATCCCACGTTATAGCTATTATAGAATCCGTAAGATTTTTCGTAATCAACTTTCAAATGATTACTTATTACACTACACCCAATTGTTGTTAAAAATTAGTTGTGTATCGTTTATGATACGTAACATAATTGTTACATCCTTTATAATCAAAAACAGGAAGCGAGGGATTCTGCTTTTGCACGGCATAAATTGTGATACAATAAAAGTACTATTGAGGTAAAAGGAAGTATGATTGTGAATCGATTAAAACCTTATTTAAAGCCATATTTGAAAGAAACAATATTGGCACCTTTATTCAAATTATTCGAAGCAATTCTGGAGTTATTAGTACCGCTCATTATGGCGGTCATTATTGACAAAGGGATTGGAAACCAGGACACGTCCTTAATTCTTAGTCAAGGGGCTATTTTAATCGTCCTTGGGATTTTAGGGGTCGTCGTGTCCATTACGGCCCAATATTATGCTGCAAAAGCGGCAACGGGATTTACAGCGGATGTGAGACAGGCGCTTTTTTCAAAAATTCAATATTTTAGTTTCTCGCAACTGGATGCGCTAGGGAATGACACTTTACTGACACGTTTGACGAGCGATATGAATCTCGTTCAAAACGGATTAAACATCGCGCTTCGTCTGTTGCTTCGTTCGCCTTTTATCGTCGGTGGAGCGATTGTGATGGCCTTTGTTGTGAATGTCGAAATGGCATGGACGTTTGCCATTGCAGTGCCAGTATTAGCGGTTGTTGTATTTGGGATTATTTACTGGACAATTCCAATGTATCGCCGTGTTCAAGGGCAACTAGATCGTATTATGCGTCTCGTGCACGAGAATTTACTAGGCGTTCGTGTGATTCGAGCATTTAACCGTGAAGAAAAAGAAATTCATACCTTTAGAGAAGATACCGAAGCGTTGAATCAGGCGCAACAAAAGGTGAGTGCTCTATCAGGAGCTATGAATCCTATTACGTTTGTGATTGTGAATGTAGCGCTTATCGTCATTTTATATGGTGGGGCGATAAAAGTGGATACAGGAACGTTGTCAAAAGGGGACGTCATCGCTTTAACAAACTATATGTCACAAATTCTAGTGGAGCTTGTAAAATTAGCCATTCTTATCGTGTTAATGACGAAATCCGTTGCGAGTGCTGAGCGTATTGACAATATTTTATCGATAGAACCGGATATGGTCGAAGGAACCAAAGACGTTCATACAGATAATGAGGTGGCTGTGGCGTTTAAAGACGTGACGCTGACATATCAAGGGGACCAAAATGCAGCGCTCAACCATATCTCCTTTACCGCGTTAAAAGGAAAAACCATCGGCGTGATCGGGGGGACTGGTAGTGGGAAATCGTCTCTTGTCAATATGATTCCTCGGTTCTATGATGCGACAGAAGGCAGTGTAGAGATCTTCGGAGAAAACGTTCGTGACTACCGTTTTTCTTCGATTCGTGGAGCGGTCGCAATGGTCTTGCAAAAAGCACAGCTCTTCCGTGGAACGATTGCCGACAATGTCCGTTTTGGGAATGCATCTGCTTCAAGTGAAGTGGTAGAACATGCACTAGGAATTGCTCAAGCCAGCGAATTTGTTCAAACGAAAGAAGGCGGACTGGATTATGGCATCGAACAAAATGGACGCAACTTATCTGGTGGGCAAAAGCAACGGATGACGATTGCGCGTGCCATTGTCAAACAAGCACCGATTTTAATCCTAGATGACAGTGCTTCGGCATTAGACTTTGCGACCGATGCAAAATTGCGTGAGGCCATCAAGAACCAAGTGCCACGGACAACGACCTTTATCGTGTCGCAACGGGCGGCTTCTGTGCAGTACGCAGACTTAATTCTCGTACTTGATGAAGGGAACCTTGTTGGCAAGGGCACGCATGAAGATCTATTAGCTAATAATGAGATTTATCAAGAAATTTACTATTCACAATTTCCAAAGGAGGATGAAGCATGAGACAGAAAACTCAATGGGAAACGATTCGTAAGGTCCTCCGCTACATCCGTCGCTACCGAATTTACTTTGTAGCGTCCATTCTTTTGGCAAGTGTGAATGTATTTGGGACGTTAATGATTCCAAAATTAGTCGGGGAAGCCGTGGACCAAATGCTCGGCACTGGCCAAGTCTTCTATGAAGGACTATTTGCCATCCTATGGCAGATTGCACTCTTTACAGCCATGGCAGCGATCGCGCAGTGGTTTATGAACCTCAGCAATAACAAGATGACATACTCGGTTGTGCGAGACCTTCGTAGAGACGCGCTTGAAAAAATCGAGACATTGCCACTCAGTTATTTAGATATTCATCCAGCAGGAGAAATCGAGAGCCGTATCATCGCGGATGCAGATCAATTTGCGGATGGATTACTAATGGGGTTCACGCAGTTGTTTACTGGTGTGATGACGATACTAGGAACCTTAGTGTTTATGCTCAGTGTAAATATGACATTGACGCTCGTGGTAGTGGTGATAACGCCAGTATCCTTTGTAATGGCTAGCTTTGTCGCAAAAAAATCCTATCATTTCTTTAAACAACAATCGGAAATTCGTGGCGACCAAACCGCCTATATGAATGAGATGATTGAGGGGACACGAGTGGTGACAGCCTTCCAGCAACAAGAAAAAGTCATCGAGGACTTCTCGATGATTAATAAAGACCTAACAGATGTATCGCTTAAAGCTATCTTCTTCTCGAGCATTACCAATCCAGCAACGCGCTTTGTTAATAGCATCGTCTATACCAGTGTGGGTGTGTTCGGAGCTTTCTTCGTGATTAGCGGTGGCGTGACGGTCGGTCAATTATCAGCCTTCCTCAGTTACGCCAACCAATATACGAAACCATTCAATGAAATCTCAGGGGTTATTACCGAACTTCAAAATGCGATTGCTTGTGCCAACCGCGTATTTGAACTGTTGGAACAACCGTCCGAACGTCCAGAACGAGAAGGTGTGGTCTCTCCTGAAACCTTTGATGGAGCGGTGAAATTTAGCCATGTGGACTTCTCTTATGTGAAAGGCCAACCGCTGATTGAAGACTTCTCGCTGGATGTCAAACCAGGACAACGCGTGGCGATTGTCGGTTCAACCGGAAGCGGAAAGACGACATTAATTAACTTATTGATGCGTTTCTATGAGATTAATAATGGGAAATTAGCCATCGATGGCCATTCGATTGAAGATATCACGCGTCATTCATTGCGTAATGGATTTGGAATGGTGCTTCAAGAAACCTGGCTTCAAACAGGAACTGTCCGTGAAAATATCACGATGGGGAACCCGACGATTAGCGAAGAAGAAATGATTCGCATTGCCAAACTCTGCCATATTCATGGATTCGTGAGCCGTCTGCCGCAAGGGTATGATACGGTGATTTCAGATGACGGTGGGGATTTCTCACAAGGGCAAAAACAATTGCTCTGCATCGCGCGTGTTATGATGGGACAACCGAATATGCTGATTTTAGATGAAGCAACGTCTTCTATTGATACACGTACCGAATTGAAGATTCAAGAAGCCTTCCAACATTTGATGGAAGGACGCACGAGTTTTATTGTAGCGCACCGTTTATCGACGATTCGTACAGCCGATGTGATTCTCGTTTTAAAAGACGGACATGTCATTGAAAAGGGAAATCACGCCAGCTTGATGGAACAACGTGGATTTTACTATAATCTCTATCAAAGTCAGTGGCAACATTAAACTAAAAAGAAGCGTAGACTCTATAAAAAGGGTCTACGCTTCTTTGAATGGCTGAAAGTAGAAAATTATCATATATGATAATTTCAAACGATTATTGATTAAATTCTTCTAAAGCTAGTGAAGCTTCTTCCCACTCGGCGAGAAGCGTTTCTTGATGTTCAAGAAGGGCAGCTTCTTCAGTTGAGAGGGCAGCGGATTTATCTGGATCGGAATAGTTTTCCTCCAGCGTCATGGCCTCGTGGACTTGTTCTAGCGCCGTTTCGATATCATGCATTTCGGTTTCGAGTTGCTCAATACGTCGAGTGAGCGTGCGGATTTGGCGTTGTTCTTCTTTGGAGGCGTGATAGCTAGCTTTGGCTTCTGTCATCGGCTGAGCGCTTGTTGCTTCAGCACTCTTGGCTTCTTGCAGTGCGGCGAGTTCTTCTTTTTCTTGCTTTTTCTCAAGGTAGTAGTCGTAGTCGCCAAGGTAGAGTGTGCTTCCTGTTTCTTCGATTTCAAGAATGGTCGTTGCGACCTTGTTGATAAAGAAACGGTCATGGGATACAAAACAAATCGTCCCATCGTAGTCGATGAGAGTATCCTCCAATACTTCTTTACTGTCGATATCCAAGTGGTTGGTTGGTTCATCGAGCAGTAGGAAATTATCATGCTCCAGTGACAATTTGCAAAGGGCTAGTCGGGCTTTTTCACCCCCACTGAGTTGAGCGGTTGTTTTTTCAACATCACTTCCGGAGAATAGGAAACTTCCAAGAATCGAACGCACATCTTTTTCAGGCATCGTTGAGTGACGAGACCAAAGCTCTTCTAGAACTGTTTGGTTGGTAGAAAGGCCAGCCAAGTTTTGGTCATAGTAACCAACTTGAACGCCAGCTCCTAAGTCAATCGATCCTTTGATTAAAGGAAGTTCACCCGTAATCGACTTCAAAAGGGTTGATTTCCCAATTCCGTTGGGCCCCACAATCGCAATGGCTTCACGCTTGCGAATTTGGAAGGAAATCGGACCGCTCAAGGCTTCGTGGTCATAGCCGATATAAGCATCGTTTACTTGTAATACTTGATTCCCTGAATCACGTTCGACAGTGAATTCAAAACGAGCAGAGCGCTGATCGCCTTTTGGTTTCTCCAATCGTTCCATTTTCTCTAATTTTTTACGACGGGATTGCGCACGTTTTGTGGTTGAGGCGCGCACCAAGTTTTTCGCGATAAATTCTTCTAAGTCGTGAATTTCTTGTTGCTGCTTTTCGTAAGCTTTTTGCTTGAGTAAATAGCGTTGTTCACGTTCCTCTAAATAGTGTGAGTAGTTTCCTTTATAATATTCACAGGCTCTATGGCTGATTTCGTAAACCTCATTACACACACGGTCTAAGAAATATTGGTCGTGGGATACGATCACAAGAGCGCAATTGGAAGAGCGTAAATAGTCCTCTAACCATGTTAAGGTTTCAATATCCAGGTGGTTCGTCGGTTCGTCTAAAATCAGTAAATCGTGTTTCTCTAATAAAATCCGAGCTAAAGCTAACCTAGTTCGTTGCCCTCCAGAGAGCGATTGAATCGGTTGGTCGTAGTCTTCTGGATAGAAACGGAATCCATGAAGCACTGTACGGATTTCAGATTCGTATCCATATGCATTCTTTTGATTGAGTTCTTCTTGCAGTTGGTCATAGCGTTTTAAGGCGAGTTCGTAGGCTACGGGGTCACTAAGAAGGTCGGGATTCCCGAGTTGTTCAGCCGCTTTTTGCGCTTGTTTCTTCAACGTTTCTACGTCTTCGTAGAGATGAATCATTTCTTCCCAAACAGTTTTCGTTGAATCGATGGCCGCATATTGGTCTAAGTAACCGATGGATAGGTCTTTTTTCTTTGAGACAGAGCCAAGAGAAGGTTCTTCGATACCAGCCAACATTTTTAACAGCGTTGATTTTCCGGTACCATTACGTCCAACGATGGCAATCCGCGAATTTTCTTGAATATGAATCGTAATATTTTCAAATAGGACTTCATCTGCAAAAGTTCGAGCGAGTCCTTGTCCTTGTAGTAGTATCATGATAGGTCCTTTCAGTGAGTATTCATCTCATTTTATCATAAAAAAGAGGTGGACAATATTGAAAAGAATTCAAGATTGTTTTCACATTCACAAATAATAGGTTGTGAATAAAAAAGTACAAGCCTTGCTGTATATAAGTGGATTTTATAGGAGTAAGTGATGAGCAAACAAAGTATTTGTGAAAAATCATATCGTTGTGATAGAATACGCATGGATGTAAAAGAAAAGGAGTCTTAGACATGAAAGATTATAAAGAAATGAAAGAAATTGAAGTGCCACGTGCAACTGCAAAACGTTTGGCCATTTATCATCGTTATTTACGTTTCTTGCATGATGCAGGAAAACGTCGTATTTCATCAACAGAATTAAGTGAAGCTGTAAAAGTCGATAGCGCAACAATCCGTCGTGACTTCTCATACTTTGGTGCTTTAGGAAAACGTGGATATGGATATGATGTAGAGTACTTATTAGAATTCTTCAGCCATACATTAAACCAAGATCGCTTAACAAATGTAGCTTTAGTAGGTGTTGGTAAATTAGGACAAGCGTTACTAAACTACAATTTCCACCAAAGCAACAATGTTCGAATCAGTGCAGCATTTGATGTGAACCCTGATATCGTCGGAACGATTCAAACAGGAGTACCTGTGTATAGCATGGATGAAATGATTGAACAATTAAAAGTTCAACAAATTCAAGTAGCGATTCTAACCGTTCCTCAAGATGTAGCGCAAGATACAGCGGATCGCATTGTAGAAGCAAATGTTCGAGGCATTTTAAACTTCACACCAATTCGATTAAACGCTCCAGAAAACGTTCGAGTTCAAAACGTAGACTTAACAAACGAACTACAAACTCTCATTTATTTCCTCGATAATCAAAAATAGAAGATAGTGCATGATAGAAAAGCCTTTATAACAAGGTTTCTATTATGCCTATCTTTTTTTTATCGTCTAATATGTTTAGGTATGTGTTTAGATATTTTAACCCCCCACATAATTCGCAAACAGTTTAGCACTATTTTCACGGCTGTTTTCTGTTACGTGTGTATAGATATTCATAGTAGTTTGAATATCAGAATGTCCTAACCGTTCTTGAACATCTTTCCTAGGTACGTCGCTTTCAAAAAGTAAGCTACAATGAGTATGCCTAAAACCATGAATAGAAATGATTTCAAAACCATTTTTATTACAAATTAATTTGTACTAAATCTTAACATAGGACCAATTGTCTTTTTGCTGTAAATATTATACACTTGTAGTATTAGAATAAAAAGAAAAAAATATATTGAATATTAAGTCTTAAAAAGTACCGGCTTTACCTAAAAATATTTAAATATAAGGAGTGAGCATAAGATGGACTATGAAGAAATTAAACTAAATGTTTCCAATGATAAAATCAGCGAATACAAAGTTTTTTATGGAATAAAGCTGTATTCTGATGTTTTTACATCTGAAGACAAAAAGACATTGACATCTAAAAGGATTTATAGTACTAAAAAGAAAAATTATGTTTACTATGAAAGAACAGATGTGAATTGGAATTATTGGAGTGATAAGAGAAAATATGATTCTAATTTTGATACAAATGAAATGAAACGAAATATCGTATTTGAGGTATCACAGGACTTAAATTCGTTTTCAAAGTACCTTGATGAAAAGATTATTAAAAAGCTCATACTGAAAGAAAAAAATGGTGAGATCGTAGAAAGATTGGATATATAGTAAAGAATGTTAAACTATTGCCTGTGCTTTTAGGATGAATTGAATAAATAATACTACTACCATAGTTCTTTTTTTCTTTACCGTGGGAGTGGAATGTATTTTATAAGTGTTTAGAAAATAAATATAAATAGTTTAAAAAGTAGTTAGTATTGCTGTAAACAGCTTAATTATTCAGCTGTTTTATCACTATTATCTAGTGAAAAACTACTTCCTCGATAATCAAAAATAATCAGTTAAAAGGCATCCGAAAAGGGTGCCTTCTTTGTTTGCAGAAAGAGTATTCTAACAAACGAGTTTCATGGTATACTATGAAAAATAAGATACAGTTTCAAAAGGATGGGGATTGAAATTGAAAAAAATGAAAAGAGTACTTTTAGGGCTCTTTGTAGTTGTGGGCTTAGTTGTTGGTGGATACAAGATGATTCAAAATAATGAGATGAATCAAATCGTCAATAGCGAAGAGGTTAAGCAAATATATTTGAAACAATTAACATGGATTGATCCCGATGCTTTTACCGAAAAAGGAGCAATACAAAAATATACAATTAACTATTTTAAGAAAATACCAACAGGCGGAATCTTTGTTTATCTTTATGTTAATGATAATAAAGATTATACAGTCTCCTTAAACCTTTATATGGATTATAATACTGGTAAGATTAAATATGGTGGAGGAAGTTTGTCACCGGAGTTGGATAAATTTGTAAAAAGTAAAAAAGCTGAATAAAGTTTATATAGGAAACTTTATACGGTATACTATGCAAAAGGGAAAGATAATAATAAAAAGGGAGAGTTCATAGATGGAATTGTTGAGAATTTTTGGCAATCAATTTTTTAAGGACTTTTTCATTAATTTTGGAGTGGGGGCTTTATTTTGTTTGGCGTTCTTTTTAGCAGTTGCTTACACTGTTGTAAAGGTAATTATGACGATGGAATCCAATCGTACAACGAATAGTAATCAAACATTGAATGTAGATGAATCAAAAAAACAAACATCCAATAATGAAGAATAAAAATAAGCACTAATCCAATCCGAGTTGCGGAGCGATTAGTGCTTTTTTACTTACTGAGAGAGTATTTATAACAAGTGCAATTCATGATATACTATACAAAACAAGTAGAACCTTTAAATGCATAAGGGGGCTGAAGAAAATGAAAAAGAAATTCAGTAGTGGAATGCTTGGAATCGTTGCGGTAATCGCGTTAATCATCGGTGGATTTGTAACGTTGAATCTGGTAAAGAAGCATGAAATGGTCACTTTAGTTCAAAGTGCGCAAGTGAAGGAATCGATTGAAAATCAATTAAAAGACTTAGACAACAAAGCGTTAGAAGAAGACGGAGCTATTGAGTCCTATGAAATTGATGTAGAGTCTATTCAGCATAACCCTATGGGAGGAATATACTTTAAAATATACTTAAACTCCGATAAGAAATTAAGTATGAGTTTTAGTCTGATTAAAAATCTAAATACGGGACAGTTCGAACATTCCTCAACGGGATACTCAAAGGAAGTCTCAGACTTGATAAAAAATAAGCAGTAAGGAATGAGAGTTTTTCGTACAAAGTAAGAATTAAAAACATAAAAAGCACTAATCGTTTGCGTTGATGCAGTGATTAGTGCTTTTCTTCTGGATCTTTATCGTCTAGTGAATCCTCGTCATCGGGAAGTTTCTCGATGAGGTTAGCGAGTTTTTTCAACTCGTTATAGGTGCGAAGCATGTTGATACTTGTTACGATGCTTGTCGTTGCGAATAGACAGCAGAATAATGTGATAAAGTCAAATCCATTTCCAGGATAATGCGTCGTTGCTAGAAAGATAAAGAGGACGGCTAATATGATTTCAAAATATAGTTTTCTAAAGAAACTTTTTCGTGTCATCACAATCATCCTTTCTTGTCAAAATCTTACATAATTCTTGAGAAATAAGCAAGTATTTATTCTTGATTTTTCCTGACCAAATGAGTATTATAAAACTATGAGTTAGCACTCATTGTTTTCGAGTGCTAAAAAAGAGTAAGGAGGATTTTATATGTTAAAGCCTTTAAAAGATAGAGTTGTTATTCAAATGGTAGAGCAAGAAGAAAAAACTGCTGGGGGGTTATTCCTGCCAACCACTGCTCAAGAAAAATTACAATTTGCAAAAGTAATCGCAACAAGCGAATTCACTGCTGCAGAAGACCGTCAAGTGGCGGTTGGAGATAAAGTCGTATTCGAGAAATATTCAGGAACAGAAGTTAAATTAGATGGTCAAGAATATATCATCGTGAAAGAAAAAGACATTATCGCAATTGTTGAATAAAGGGGGATATCACAATGGTGAAAGATATTAAATTTGCAGAAGACGCAAGAAGTGCCATGCTTCGCGGTGTGGACGTTTTAGCAAACACAGTAAAAGTAACATTAGGACCAAAAGGACGTAATGTCGTATTGGAAAAAGCATTCGGTTCTCCACTGATTACAAATGATGGGGTTACAATCGCAAAAGAAATCGAATTAGAAGATCATTTCGAAAATATGGGTGCAAAACTTGTGGCTGAAGTCGCATCCAAAACAAACGATATTGCCGGTGACGGTACAACAACAGCGACAGTTTTAACACAAGCCATCGTTCGTGAAGGATTGAAAAACGTAACAGCTGGCGCAAACCCAGTAGGCATCCGTCGAGGGATTGAACTTGCGACAAAAGCAGCGGTTGAAGAATTACACCGCATTTCTCGTCCAGTCGAATCAAAAGAAGCCATCGCACAAGTGGCGGCAATTTCTTCTGGTTCAGCTGAAGTTGGTGAATTAATCGCTGAAGCTATGGAAAAAGTGGGGAACGACGGCGTTATTACAATCGAAGAATCTAAAGGGATTGAAACAGAATTAGATGTTGTAGAAGGAATGCAATTTGACCGTGGTTACTTATCACAATACATGGTAACTGATAACGACAAGATGATTGCAACTTTAGATAATCCATTTATCTTAATCACAGATAAAAAAGTGTCAAACATCCAAGAAATCATTCCATTATTAGAACAAATCGTTCAACAAGGACGTGCGTTATTAATCATCGCGGATGACGTGGATGGTGAAGCTTTACCAACATTAGTATTAAACAAATTACGTGGAACATTTAACGTGGTTGCTGTAAAAGCTCCAGGATTCGGTGACCGTCGTAAAGCGATGTTAGAAGATATCGCTGTTTTAACGGGTGCTCAAGTCATTACAGAAGACCTTGGCTTAGAATTAAAAGACGCAACATTAGCGCAATTAGGGACAGCTGGTAAAGTGGTAGTTTCTAAAGACAGCACAACAATCGTTGAAGGTGCAGGTTCTAAAGACTTAATCGCAAACCGTGTTGCTTTAATTCGCGCACAAGCACAAGATACAACAAGTGATTTCGACCGTGAAAAATTACATGAACGTCTTGCTAAATTATCAGGTGGGGTTGCCGTAATTAAAGTCGGTGCCGCTACTGAAACCGAATTAAAAGAGAAAAAACTTCGCATTGAAGATGCCTTAAACGCAACTCGCGCAGCGGTTGAAGAAGGTATCGTTTCAGGTGGGGGAACAGCTCTTGTGAACGTTCAAAAAGTAGTAGATGCTCTTGAATTAGAAGGAGATTTAGCTACAGGTGCGAAAATCGTATCTCGTTCATTAGAAGAACCATTACGTCAAATTGCAGAAAATGCGGGTCTTGAAGGTTCAGTCATTGTTGCTCGTTTGAAATCTGAAGAAAAAGGAATTGGATACAATGCCGCTACAGATGAATGGGTAAACATGATTGAAGCAGGGATTGTGGACCCAACAAAAGTAACACGTTCAGCCTTACAAAATGCTGCATCTGTTTCAGCGTTATTATTAACAACAGAAGCTGTTGTAGCTGACAAACCAGCTCCAATAGCACCACCAATGCCAGGAATGGATCCAGGCATGGGCATGATGTAAACTAAGGACGAGGGGTGAAAGTTTTTCACCCCTCTTTTTCTTTTTATAATGAAACACCGAAAGGTGCTTACTAAAAAATGAACTTTGTTCAAAACTTCGAACCCTCGAGGATTTCTCTATAGTATATGCAATGAGCCACCGGCTTGAGCCGAAGTCTCAAGCTCTTTCAAGATTCAAACGGATTCTAAAAAAATAAATTTTTAAGAGTCCATAATTCACTTTGAATGCTTACTCCCGTTGCGAATACTATGGAATCCTCGGGGTTCTCCGTTTTGAATATTTTTTTTGGTAACACTTATAAAAAAGAGGATGGAATAGAGAAGGCGAGTTATGCTACGAACCCTCGAGAATATCTCTATAGTATATGCAACGAGGCACTGGCTTGAGCCTGTAGTTTCTCACCTCAAAAGGTTCAAAAGGAACTTACAAAGAGGCTAGTCACAATGGTTGACGGGGGCGTACATTTTTGCTAAAATAGTCGTGTTGTAATTGTGAAGCACCACAGCTACAACCGCTCGGATTAGAGTACAAAAGACCGGAATCGGCACTTTAAACTGGCGAGTCTTAGTCTAAAATATAGGAGGTGCAATATGTACGCAATCGTAAAAACTGGTGGAAAACAAGTTAAAGTTGAAGTTGGTCAAGCAATCTACGTTGAAAAATTAAACGCAGAAGCTGGCGACAAAGTAACTTTCGAAGAAGTAGTATTTGTAGGTGGAGATGACGTTAAAGTTGGTGCTCCATTCGTAGCAGGTGCAACTGTTGAAGGAACTGTTGAAAAACAAGGACGTCAAAAGAAAGTTGTAACTTTCAAATACAAACGTCGTAAAGACTCACACCGTAAACAAGGTCACCGTCAACCTTATACAAAAGTTGTTATTGACGCAATCAACGCTTAATCACGATGATTCAAGTGACTGTACACAAAAAGAACCAGCGAATTGTTTCCTTTGAAATGACTGGACATGCAAACTATAGTGAACATGGTTCGGATATCGTTTGCGCAGGGGTGTCGGCTCTGGCCATTACAACTGTGAACAGCATCGAAAAGTTAGCAGGATATCAACCGATTGTCGAAGTTGACGAGGTTGAAGGTGGTTACTTATACATGGAAGTTGTAGAGGACTTGACGAAAGAGCAAGAACATACAACTCAAATTTTATTAAATAGTCTATTACTAGGGTTAGAAGATATTCAATCGGAATATCAAGACTTTCTAGCTGTAACTGTTGCATAATCAATCAAGGAGGTGCACAACTATGTTAAAAGTGAATTTACAATTATTCGCCCATAAAAAAGGGGGCGGTTCTACATCAAACGGACGTGACTCACAAGCAAAACGTTTAGGTGCTAAACGTGCTGATGGACAATTCGTTTCAGGTGGTTCAATCTTATTCCGCCAACGTGGAACAAAAATCCATCCAGGTGAAAACGTAGGTAGAGGTGGAGACGATACTTTATTTGCTAAAGTTGACGGAATCGTACGTTTCGAACGTAAAGGCCGTGACAAAAAACAAGTATCAGTTTATCCAGTAGTTGCTGCTGAATAATAATGAGTAGGATGTGACATTCAGTCACATCCTTTTTTTTAGGAAATTTGAGAAGTGACAAAACTACTGCGAACTTTCCAGATTTCTCTATAATTGCTATACTAGATGTATCGGAGGAAGTCTTGCGTCTTCCTTCCTCTCAAGATTCAAACTGACTCTAGGAAATGAATTCCCAGAGTCAGTAATTCACACTGAGAACATCGCTAGTATTGCTATTATAGAATCTGAACGTTCTGCATAGTTTTGTAAAAAAGCATGTGCTGCTGTTGTAGTACATATCATTCAAAATTCAAAAAATTAAAAAAAATAGAAGGAGGGATTTTTATCGAAGCGGGAAAAGAAATTCAAGCATTCGAGGAATTGGCAAAAGCAGTAGAGTTGCTTCATCAAGAAATCGGCTATTCGAATGTAGAAGCGCTAGGGGAAACCTTACAAAATATTGTCAATGACAACACTGCGCAACAAGTCGAAGGCCTGCCAAGTAACGAAGTGGTCCAAGAATTAAACAAAGCGTATAAACAATTAGATTTAGCAAGTTATTCGAGTGAAGAAATTCGCCGGATGATTCAATTCGCGTTCTTGAAAGCTGCTAAAGAAGATGGCTTACAAACCAACCATCAAATGACTCCAGATGCGATTGGCTTACTCGTAGCGTATATGATTGACCAAATGACGAAGAAAGATAAGACGCTACAAATTGCGGACTTTGCGGCAGGAAGTGGGAACTTACTAAGTACAATTTTGTTATTCCTACAATCTGCTGGTAAAACAGCCCAAGGGACGGCTATTGATAATGATGAAGTGCTTGTGCATTTAGCTTTACAAGCCTTCGCATTAGAACAATTGGATGTGAAGACTTCCTTGCAAGATGGATTACAAGATTTACTTGTGGATCCACAAGACTTCGTAGTGAGTGATTTGCCGATTGGATATTATCCAGTCGATGCCAATGCCGCTCGTTTTGAGACAAAAAATGAAGAAGGTCATTCTTTTGCCCATCATTTACTCATCGAACAGCATATTCGTTATTTGAAGGAAGCTGGAATCGGATTGTTCATCGTTCCGACAAATCTATTTGAGACTGCTGAAGGGGAAACGTTACTGGCTTACTTGCAAAGGGAAACATACGTACAAGCAATGCTCGCATTCCCACGCAATCTATTTAAAGATGTGCAGTTTAGTAAGTCTTTACTTATTGTACAAAAACGAGGGAAATCTGCTAAACAAGTGAGTCAAGTCCTTCTAGGGGATATCCCAGAATTTAAAAACAGAGAAAAATTCAGAAAATTCACTCTAACATTCGAAAAATGGGCACAAGAAATGTTATAATGAATCCGTTAGACCCAGATGCGGGCTTAATTTTAAATTAAAGGAGAATGTGCATGTCAAAATCAATCGCGATTAATGCAGGAAGTTCAAGCTTGAAATTCCAATTATTTAATATGCCACAAGAAGAAGTGGTGGCTAAAGGGTTAGTAGAACGTATTGGATTAGGAGATTCAATCTTCTCAATCAGCTATGGAGACGACCAAAAATTTGAAGTGGTAGAAGATATTCCAAACCACGAAGTTGCGGTAGAAAAATTATTAGAACAATTAGTAGCTTTAAACATTATTTCTTCATTCGACGAAATCACTGGTGTTGGTCACCGTGTCGTTGCTGGGGGAGAATTATTCAAAGATTCAGCTTTAGTTGATGACACTGTTATCCAACAAGTAGAAGACTTAGCAGAATTTGCTCCATTACACAACAAAGCAGAAGCAGTGGGAATGCGCGCATTCAAACACATCTTACCAGACATTACAAGTGTTGCTGTATTCGATACTTCATTCCATACAACAATGCCTAAAAAAGCTTATTTATACAGCATTCCAATGGAATACTACAAAAAATTCAAAGCTCGTAAATACGGAGCTCACGGAACAAGCCACCGTTACGTTTCACGCCGCGCTGCTGAAATGTTAGGTAAACCAATTGAAGAATTAAAAATCATCACTTGCCATTTAGGAAACGGTGCTTCAATTACTGCGGTTGATGGCGGAAAATCTGTAGATACATCTATGGGGTTCACTCCACTTGCAGGGGTTACAATGGGAACACGTTCTGGAGATATCGATGCTTCATTAGTAGCGTTCTTAATGAACAAATTAAACATTACAGACGTTAATGAAATGGTTGACATCTTAAACAAAAAATCAGGTCTATTAGGAATTTCTGGCGTATCAAGCGACATGCGTGACGTTGAAGCTGCAATTGCAACAAACGAAGATGCTAAAGTTGCAGTGGAAATCTTCGTTGACCGCGTTCAAAAATACATTGGACAATATGTTGCTGTGATGAACGGTGTGGACGCTATCGTCTTCACTGCTGGTATCGGTGAAAACTCTAAGACAATTCGTGCTCGTATCATCGACGGTTTAACTTGGTTCGGTTGCGATATCGATCCTGAGCGTAACGATACTCGTTCAGAAGCAATCATTTCTTCTGAAGGTGCGAAAGTTACAGTATTAAATATCCCAACTAATGAAGAGGTTGAGATTGCGCGTGACATCGAACGTTTACGCAAATAATAATACAAACCGAAGGTTTGAAGAGAAACTCCTAAATCCTTGGCTTTGTTTATAATAGTGATTGTAGGAGACCGGCTCGAGCCTGTAGTCTCTCACCTATCGAATTCAAAGAGCCCCATGGCGGAACATCCGCTGTGGGGCTCTATTTCATTTCGATTCTTATTCCCTACTATCACTACTATAAAATCCAAGGTTTATCCGTTTCTCTTCAAAGGAGCAGATTATTGCGTAAATCCTCCTCAGTGAGTACGTGACGAGTGCGTTTGAATATGGGCGTAAATCCTTCTCGGTTAAATACCCGACAAGGAGTGTGGTAGTGGAGACAGGCTCTCGCCTGCCAAATTCAAAGTCTCTCTTGGCGATAAATCGCTGAGAGAGCCTATTTCATTTATCGTTGTTATAGGATTTTTTTGAATTTTTGGAATTTAAATCGCTAGATGTCGAGTCAAGCGTCGCATGCTTGCTCGGGGTTATAGGGGCGGAGTAAACCCCTAATTTAGTACCCTGAAAAATAATTATACCGCTACTGAATATGAAAAAAAAGACTTTTAAGCAGAAAAAAAGAGGAGTAAAATTAGTGTATACATAAAATAAAAAGCAAAGGAGCGATTTCTATGGATAGCGGAATTTATGTTTTAGTAGGTATTGTTATTTTGGCTATTTTAGTAATTTCTGGCCTTTACTTATTGCTAAAAAAAGCTCACAAGTGAGGTTTCAATAATGTTAAAAAAATAAAAGATTCATATAATTTTTCGGTTCCTGTTTTAAGTCTTACGATTTTTTTGAAGTTTTCACTTGATATTTTTTATGATATTTTTTATGGTGAACGCTTTGGTGATAGTATTTTTTTTGAACGAGTAATGTTACTTACTTTATTTTTTTCTATGGGTATTCACATTTATAAAAATATGAACAACCACCCAGAATAGGATATCAAAATAAAGATAAGGAGGAAGTTATATGAGACTACTGTTTTATTTAATATGGTTCGTATTACTTATGTTTGGAATATATTTAAGAAAGAAAAATATTGTTAAAGTACCTTTATGGTTGGAAATTTTTTTACTTGTTTTGTTTGTTTTGATTTTTGTAACTTTATACTCTTATGTATTGTTTATCCCATAAATAAACAAAATCACCCTGAAAAGGGTGATTTATGGTCATATTAACTTTGAGGTATTTGTTATGAATAGATGGTTTAAATATATTATAGTTAGTACTATTATGGCATCTAGTATTTTCTTTTTGGTTTATTATCAAAAGGGGGAATATAAATATGAGGTTTTCCTTGTAATGTTTATTTTAAATGTGCCTGTATTTTTTGATAAAAAAGTTCACAAGTAACAATTAATAAAAATCAAGGAGGTCTTAACAATGTTTAAAAAAGCAGTTTATGCTTTTAAAAAATCAACAAAAATTATAGGGCTTGTACTAGCTGTGTATTATCTTTATTCCTTTTATGATCCTTCTTTTCTATCAGATTTAAGGGCGCATAATGCTCTTTTAGGACTTTGGATAGGACATTTTTCATATTTTCTGTTATCGAAAAATCCAAGAGATTTATTTAAGGATTGGTGATAAAAGTTCTAGTTTTTATTATCGATGTTTAGTTGATTTTTATTATTTTAAAAATAATTCTAAAACCACCCTAAAAAGGGTGGTTTTAGGGTTTGCAGCTCTTGCAATCGGAAATCCTTGGTTCTTCTAAATTTCTATTACAGCAGTGGGGTGGCAATAGTGTTTAAAAAAGCAGTTTACTCTTTTAAAAAATCATCAAGAATTATGAGAATTATATTGTACGTGTTTTTAGGCTATTCTTTTTACGATTCTTCAGTTTTATTTAATCCTCATTTTCGTATGGTTTTTTTTGCTATATGGATAGGATATTTTTTATATTTCTTTTTATGGAAAAATCCAAGAGATAAAGTTAGTGATTGATGATAAAAAATGAGGTTTGATATTTTAAATATCAACGTTTAGTTAACTTTTCTTTGAAACAAAGTATAAATTTCTAATTATCTTTTTATATTTTCTTAAATGCTCGTAAAGCCTTATTCTATGTGCTTTCGAGTATTTTTACTGTAGGAAGATACTTCACGTTTCTTTGCATATTTCCTCATGTCTTAG
>ERZ773005.156-NODE-156-length-64704-cov-5.986187_pt1 | contig 64704 bp, 52 predicted proteins | sample MGYA00580666_ERZ773005 | MGnify/ENA primary metagenome ERZ773005 (study PRJEB29015, sample SAMEA2737999) | human oral metagenome | biome: human oral; feature: human-associated habitat; material: dental | place: China | collected 2061 ...
CTAATCTTGGCAATCATATATGAGAGCCAGTGCCAACGTTTACTTTACAGTAACCATGTCATATTTCGTGTCATACTTTCATGAAAAACTATGCCACAAGTGGTAAAATCTTACCGAAGGCGGTAAAATAAAAACCCTTGCAAACACTCTATCTGCAAGGGCTTTGCCGTATCAGCGATGTAATTAAAAGCTGCGGGTGACAGGACTTGAACCTGCACGGGTTGCCCACAAGAACCTAAATCTTGCGTGTCTGCCAATTCCACCACACCCGCTAGTATATATTGCATAAATGTATGGTAAAAACACAGCATAGTTTATAATATCTTTAAAGATATGTCAACTCATTAGCAATTATATTTAATAAAAAAATATATAGTTTGGATTTATTGTTGAAATATATTTTTTTTCTGCTATAATAAAACCTAAATTTTTTAAGAATACATTTGTCTTTTGCAGAAAAACAATATAAGATAATTGCCTTTATATCAGATATAAGCCTTTAAATACAGGCAGGTATTTAAGCATCAGTTTTCATATAGTTTTAACAAAAAATGATTCTTAGAATAGATGTCCCGGCATTTTATGAGCGCCTTGCTTTTAAATGTCGGCAGATACATATTTAGAAATAGGAAATAATGGAGGAAAGTATTATGAAATTAAAAGGTCTAAGAAAAATCGCTGTATTTTCGCTTGCCGCCGGTATGGCAGTAACAGCACTTTCAGCTTGCTCAAGCGGAGGACAGGCTCAGTCTGATGGGCAAAAGGTAATTAAAATAGGCGTTTTCCAGCCGCTTTCAGGTGAAAACGGCGGCGGCGGTCTACAGGAAACTATGGGTGTAAGATATGCAAACAAGGTGTACCCTACAGTGAATATAGGCGGTGAAGAATATAAGGTTGAACTGGTTGAGGTTGATAATAAATCTGATAAAACTGAGGCGGTTAATGCGGCTCAGAAGCTGGTAAGTGAGAAGGTATCGGTAGTTTTAGGAAGCTATGGCTCAGGAGTATCAATTACTGCCGGTTCTATATTTGAGCAGGCCAAAATTCCTGCTATCGGTCTTTCCTGTACAAATCCTCAGGTAACTGAAGGCAATGATTATTATTATAGAGTTTGCTTTATAGATCCTTTCCAGGGCAAGGTTATGGCAAAGTATGCGATAGATACGGGAGCAAAAAAGGCGGCGGTTCTTACTCAGCTTGGAGATGACTATTCTTCGGGACTCGGCTCATTTTTTGAAAAAGCGTTTAAGGAATATGGCGGAGAAATCGTTAAAGCCGAGCAGTTCCAAACCAATCAAACTGATTTCAGGGCAGTGCTTACAAATATAAAGGCAGCCAATCCTGATTTTATATTTGCTCCCTCCTCAATCACTACAGCACCTCTTATTTTATCACAGGCGAGAGAGCTTGGAATTACTGCGGTAATTGGGGCAGGAGATACCTGGGAAAATGCGACTATAATTGATAATGCTAAAGAAAATGCGGAAGGAATAGTGTTTTCTACCTTCTTTGATGAGGCAGAGCCGGCAAATGATGAAGCTGCAAAATTCATAACGGGATTTAAGGAATATCTCAAAGAAAATAAACAGCCTGATATAATCCCTGCAATGTCTGCACTCGGCTATGATGGCTATCTTGTAGCGTTAAAGGCTATAGAAAAGGCAGGCAGCACCGACGGAGCGGCAATACAGGCTGCAATTAAGGATGTTACTATTGACGGGGTTACCGGCAATATTACTTTCGGTGAAAATGGTGATGCAAAGAAAAATCTCGCATTTATAAAAACTGTAAAGGATGGAAAAATTACTTTCCTTACCACCACCACATTTGAACAATAAAATTAATTATTATATTAATTATAAAGATTGTACTTTATTTAATACCAAAAGACATTATTATAAATTTACTGCTGCCAGAGAGTTCGGAATTTCCGGACTCTCTGCACGTGATAGAGGCTAAATATTAAAAGAATGGAGGCATAAAGACTTATGAGCTTTACAACTTTTTTACAGCAGTGTCTTACAGGTATATCACTGGGAGGTGCCTACGCACTCATAGCTATAGGATATACTCTTGTATATGGAATACTGCGGCTTATAAATTTTGCACATGGAGATATATTTATGATGGCAGGTTATTTTATGATTTTTGCAATAGCGGTAATGCCCTGGTATATAGCGATACCTGTAGTGCTGCTTGCAACTGTGACACTTGGAGTAGGCATAGAGAGAGTGGCATACAGACCTTTAAGGAATGCACCTAGAATGAGTGTTATGATTTCTGCGATAGGGGTTTCCTATCTCCTGCAAAATCTTGCAACCTATCTTTTTACGGCACTGCCGAAGGGCTACCCAAGTATACCTGTACTTAAAAGGGTTATAGTTTTTAAGGGGCTGAGCACTTCACTTGTTACTTTGCTCACTCCTGCGCTTACGGTGGTGCTGGTTTATATGCTTATAATCCTTATTAACAAATCAAAAACAGGCATGGCTATGAGAGCGGTGTCAAGAGATTATGAAACCGCAAGACTGATGGGCATCAAGATAGATAAGACAGTATCCTTTACTTTTGCTATGGGCTCGCTGCTGGCAGGGGTAGGCTCCATACTGTATTTTACCGACAGAATGACCCTCTATCCGTTTTCAGGCTCACTTCCGGGACTTAAATGCTTTGTAGCAGCCGTTATCGGAGGAATAGGGAGTATTCCCGGAGCAGTTATAGGAGGCTTTATATTAGGGCTGGGGGAAACTGCACTTTCAGCTGCCGGCTATTCGACCTTCTCAGATGCATTTACTTTTGTACTTTTAATAATTATGCTGCTTGTAAAGCCGACCGGTATTTTTGGAGAAAAAGCAGTAGATAAAGTTTAATAAAAAGGGTTTAATAAATTATGAAAAATAAGAAACTGATATACAATATTATTGCAATAATTATCTGCATTGCGGCACTTATATTTCTTGAAGCCAATAAATATAAATACAGCTATATCACGGGGATACTCGTAAGAGTTGCTATATATTCGCTGGTAGCAGTGTCAATGAATCTCGTAACCGGATTTACAGGACTGTTTTCATTGGGTCAGGCAGGCTTCATGGCTATAGGTGCCTACACTGTAGGTATCTTTACCATACCAATCGCACAAAGGTCAAGTGTTTATTATATGAATGGGATTTCGCCACTTATAGAAAACATTTACCTTCCTTTTGGAATCGCTCTTATACTTGGAGGAATATTTGCGGCTCTTTGTGCGGCACTTATAGGCATTCCGGTGCTCAGATTAAAAAGTGATTACCTTGCTATAGCTACACTGGGATTTTCAGAGATTATCAGAGCCTTCATAGCCTCGCCTCAGATGGATAAAATTACAAATGGCTCTTACGGGCTAAAGAATATACATGCTTTTCCAAATTTATATACGGTGTTCGGGATTTCAGCCTTATGCATTATCTTGATTATACTGCTGATAAATTCTTCTTACGGAAGAGTTTTTAAAGCTATAAGAGAGGATGAAGTGGCTGCTCAGGCTATGGGAATAAACTTATTTAAATACAAGGAGCTGTCCTTTGTAATTTCTTCTTTTTTTACCGGTGTAGGAGGGGGCTTGCTTGCGATGTTTATGGGCTCTATAGATTCAAAAACTTTTCAAATATCGCTTACCTATGATATACTGCTTATAGTAGTGCTTGGAGGTATAGGCAGTGTGACCGGAAGCATACTTGGAGCTTTTTTAATCACTGCCGGCAGAGAATGGCTCAGATTTTTTGATGAACCGCTCAGTATCGCAGGAGTGAATATTCCTTTATTCAGGGCAGGATTTCGCATGGTCATATTTTCAGTGCTCTTAATGGTGGTAGTTCTCTTTTATCGAAAGGGAATCATGGGTACAAATGAATTTTCCTGGGACGGATTATTCGGCTTGCTGAAAAGAAGTTTTTTTCCTAGAGGTAAAGTAAAGCATAAGGAGGGAAAAGATGAGTAAAAAAAATATACTGTCCGTGGAAAATATAAGTATGCAGTTTGGAGGAGTGCTTGCGGTAAATGATTTATCACTTAAGGTTGACGAAAATGAAATTGTTGCGCTCATAGGACCTAACGGAGCCGGAAAGACCACAGCTTTTAACTGCATTACAGGTATTTATGAGCCTACCAGCGGAAGAATAATATTTAATAATGAAACGGTGCTGGCTTCCTCCCCGAGAGGAAAACAAAAAAAGACTTTTTTGGGTGAGCTTCCGGCACAGGATATTGAAAGAGTGGTAAATATGCCTGACAGCATTACAAGAAAGGGAATGGCGAGGACCTTTCAAAATATCAGGCTTTTCAGCAATTTAAGTGTTATTGAAAATGTGCTTATAGCAAAGCATACAAAAGCAAATCAGAATGTATTTTCGGCGATATTAAGGCTTAACAGGGCAAAAGAAGCCAGAATGATTGAAGAAAGTGAAAGACTCCTTAAGATGCAGGGACTTATAAAATACCGAAATGACAGAGCGGGCAGTCTGCCTTACGGCTTACAAAGGAGGCTTGAGATAGCCAGAGCACTCGCACTTGAGCCAGAGCTTCTTTTGCTTGACGAGCCGGCGGCAGGTATGAATCCGCAGGAAACTGAGGAGCTGACCGAATTTATACAGCAAATCAGAGAAGAATATAAGCTCAGTATATTTATGATTGAGCATCATATGGATTTGGTTATGAGTATCTCTGACAGGGTTTATGTACTTGATTTTGGAAAGCTTATAGCGGAGGGAACTCCTGATGAGATACAAAATAATGAGCGTGTTATAGATGCTTATTTGGGGGTAGTTGAAGACGATGCTTAAAATTAACGATTTAAAGGTAAATTATGGCAGTATAGAAGCGGTAAAGGGAGTGTCTTTTGAGGTTAAAGAAAATAATATAGTTACTCTCATAGGCGCAAACGGGGCAGGAAAGACCACTATACTTAAAGCTATAACCGGACTGATAAAGCCTGCAGGCGGAAAAATCGAGTTTGGGGGAGAAGATATTACAGGATTGGAAACCTCAGTTATTATATCAAAAGGAATTACCCTGGTACCTGAGGGCAGGCATGTATTTCCTGATATGACAGTGTTGGAAAATATAAAAATAGGTGCCTATCTCAGAAAGGATTCATTAAGTAAAGATATAGAATGGATATACAACCTTTTTCCCAGACTGAAGGAAAGGTCTTGGCAGCTGGCAGGAACTCTTTCAGGAGGAGAACAGCAGATGCTTGCAGTGGCAAGGGCACTGATGAGCAAGCCTAAACTGCTGATGATGGATGAGCCTTCACTGGGGCTTGCACCTATTATAGTTAAGGGAATATTTGAAATAATAAAAGAGATACAAAAAGCAGGGGTTACGGTGCTTTTAATTGAACAAAACGCAAATATGGCACTTAATGCAGCCTCTTATGCCTATGTACTTGAAACCGGCGAGATAATTCTTGAAGGAAGCGGCGAAAAGCTTTTGGAGGATGAATCTGTGAGAGAGGCTTACCTGGGCAAAAACACTAATAAAAAATATGTAAATTAAGCAGTAATTATACTAATCCTTAAATAATTGCAATAAACACACACTTTTCTATAATATCAAAATTTATATTCTAAAATTTTCGCTGTTGACAAACTGATTACATACTAATACTATAAAAATATATCATAAAAGTTTTATGGAAATGTATATTCTCTTTCAAAATATAGGAGGTGTGCTTATGTTATTGTTTTCTACTATTCTTGATATAAAAGAGGGCATGGGAAAAAATGAATTTATAAACAGCGTGCTTACATGGAGCTCAAGCAGCCCGGATTCTGAAAATATTATATCAGCTATTGAATGGCAGGAGCAAAAGACTTTACGCTATGAAAAGGGCAGCTTATGGATTGAAATATCACATTATGAATGTGAAAATATAATAGCAATACGTTATGAAAAAATTGGAGTTGACGGCGTAGTATCCAGTAATGATTATATTATGAACTTTAATAAGATGAAGCTCTGTATACAGCTAGGAAAAAGCTGCAAGGAGGATATTATAATTAATGAAGCAGATTTTTCGACTCCTTACTACATTAAATGGCTGATAGACAACAACTATGTTAAGGCAGATAAAGGGCTTGCAATATCTGGCAGTCCGGTTTTAATTAATGACGACAATCTAAACCTGCTTGCTGATTTGATAAAGGGTAATACAAGGTATAAGTTGCCCGCAGTATATGTATCAAAAACAATATTCAACACGGACCCTCTGGAGGTAATACAGCTTGCGGAAAGCTTAAAGGGGGCGGCTCATGTGCTGGTACAGGAAGACAGGGCTTCAAATGCAAAATGCAGGCTGATGTGTGAAAATAATAATGAATTCAATGGTGCAGTAGGTATTTATTATCCTAATCCTGCGGTTTTAAAGAAACGCTATTTGTATAAAAGTTACAGCGGAAGTGATAAGGTGCTGCTGAATAAGGTTATAAAAGATGTAATTGCCTATTTGAATTTTCAAAACATTGAAAAACTTTACACTTGGCACGGAGTCAATAATGCACTTTTACATGATAATCTTAACTCTCAGATAGAAAAAAGAATTGAAGCTGAAAAGGCAAGGCAGTCTGCTGAAAATGAAAAGGATATGGTGTATGATTCCTTTGATGACGAAATAAAGAAGCTGCGCTGCCAGGTTGAAGAATTAAGCAAAAATAATGATATATTAAAATATGAAAATCAAGGACTTAGAGATAAAATAAGCGGCTATTCCACTTTGCCCGTATTATATTTTGGCAGTGAAGAGGGGCTTTTTACTGATGAGGTTAAAGACATAATATTGTCCTCGCTTGAGGAGGTATTGAAAAGAACCCCTGAAAAGACAAGAAGGTGGGATGTATTAAACGATATTATTTCAAGCAATGATTTTAAACATATAAATGAAGAAAAGCAGAAAATTGTAAAAAGACTTTTCAGAGGCTATGAATATGTATCGGTAATGATGAGGCAGGAGCTGGCAAGTATAGGCTTTGAATTAAAGGAAGAGGGAAAGCATTACAAAATATTATATTATGGAGATGAAAGATATTGGACCGCAATATCAAAAACTCCAAGTGACGGAAGAAGCGGGAAAAACATTGCACAGACTATAATTAAAACCATGCTTTAAATAAATAATCGGGCAATTTTTATAGGCACCGTCATACTGCGCCTTTTCAAAAAAATATTATTATGATATACTTTCCATAAATAAAATATATAATTTGTCAGGGGAATACTATGCAGGATAAAAGTGACGGAGTAGAAAAGTCTGAAGTGGATTTTGAAAAAATTTTCAAAGAAAAGGTATTTTCGGAAAGATACGGCTGTAACAGAGTGATGCTGAAGCTAAGCGGTGAAGCCCTTGCTGCAGGAAGCGGCGGATATAATGACGAAGCTATAAAGGACATTGCCGCTCAAATTATGGCTGCTAAGAATTACGTTAAAAATTGTACCGAAAAAAGCCTGAAGGTCGTCGGAGGCATCGAATCTGAAGAGGAAAGCAAACGAGGAAGGCTTGATGTAGGTATAGTAATCGGAGGAGGAAATTACTGGAGAGGAAGAACCTCTGAAAATATTGACAGGGTAAAGGCTGACCAGATAGGCATGCTTGCTACTATTATGAACTGTATATACGTTTCGGAAATATTCAGAAGCGAAGGCATAGCTACAGCAGTATTTTCATCGTTTACCTGCGGCACTCTTACCGAGCTTTTTTCAAAAGACAGAGTAAATCAGTGCTTTGAGGAGGGCAAGGTGGTATTTTTTGCAGGCGGTACGGGGCATCCTTATTTTTCAACTGATACCGGTGTAGTATTGAGAGCAGTGGAGATGGAGGCAGGCATTATATTGCTTGCAAAGGCTGTTGACGGCATATATGACTCGGACCCTAAAAATAATCCTGATGCGGTAAAGTATGATGTAGTCAGCATTCAGGAGGTTATAGACAAAAAACTGGCGGTGCTCGACTTGACTGCTTCAGTGATGTGTATGGAGCATAAGATTGCGCTTGCAGTTTTTGATTTAAATAAGGCGAATTCTATAGCTGAGGCTATGAGAGGAGAAATTAACGGTACTATAGTTACCGTGTAGGAGGAATTTATGGAAAACAATGTAAAAGAGTTTCAGGATAAGATGGAAAAAACTATCAGTGTACTGCAAAGTGAATATGCTACTATAAGGGCAGGGCGAGCAAATCCTCATGTACTTGATAAGATTAAGGTTAATTATTACGGAAATCCCACACCTATACAGCAGGTCGGCAATATTTCTGTACCTGAGGCCAGAATGATAGTTATACAGCCTTGGGAAAGGGGACTTTTGAAAGAAATTGAGAAGGCTATTAATATGTCTGAGCTTGGCATACATCCTACAAATGACGGCAATGTCATAAGACTTATTTTTCCTGAGCTTACAGAGGAAAGACGTAAGGAGCTTGTAAAGGATATAAAGAAAAAGGGAGAAGCTGCGAAGGTTGCTATCAGAAATATACGCAGAGATGCGATTGACCACATGAAAAAGTCTGAAAAGGCCGGTGAGATAAGTGAAGATGAGCTCTCGGATTTTGAGGAAAAGATACAAAAGGTAACAGATAAGTCAATCAATAAGGTTGAGGAAAGTGTTGAAAATAAATCGAAGGAAATCTTAACTGTATAAAAATAAATACTGATATAAAAGCTGATTGCAAAAATTTAATTATGGAGAATATAAATACTAATTTGGCTGGCGGGGAGTTAAAAATACCCCGCCATATTGCCATAATACTTGATGGCAATGGAAGATGGGCAAAAAAACGCAGACTGCCCAGAGCAGCAGGGCATAAAGCGGGCTGTGAAGCTCTTGAAAAAATTGTCGGAGATTGTGCAAAGCTGGGCATTGAATATCTTACAGTATACGGCTTTTCCACTGAAAACTGGAAACGAAGTGAGCAGGAGGTTGCTGCACTTATGTCACTTTTCAGATTTTATATGGTAAAGCTTATAAAAATTGCAAATGAGAATAATGTAAAAGTCAGAATGATAGGCGATAAATCAAGATTCGCTTCTGATATAAGAGAGGGTATCGATAAGCTTGTTTTAAGCACTGAGAAAAATACCGGCATGATATTCACGTTTGCGGTCAATTACGGCTCAAGAGATGAGATAACAAGGGCTGTTAAGAAAATGCTTGCTGACTATAAGGCGGAAAGCTTTACTCTTGATGCGGTTACTCCTGAATTTATAAATACCTATCTTGATACAGAGGGTCTGCCTGACCCGGACCTTTTAATCAGAACAAGCGGAGAGCTAAGAATATCAAATTTTTTACTCTGGCAAATAGCCTACAGTGAAATCTATATTACTGATACCTATTGGCCTGATTTTGATAAGGCTGAGCTCTTAAAAGCCCTTGAAGAATACAGCAAAAGAGAGAGAAGATTTGGAGGCAGATAATGTTTCTTACCAGACTTATAAGCGGTATACTACTTTTAGCTGCCGCTTTCTTTTTAGTGAATTCAGGGGGAGTGCCGCTGCTTTGCTCCTCAATATTGATTTCACTTATAGGAATGTATGAATTTTACAGGGTATTAAAAATTGAAAAAAAGCCTATATCCTATATAGGCTATATTTCAGCATCAATATATTATTTACTGCTTTATCTTAAATCTTATAAATATATTTCCAAATATATTTCAGAAGAACATTTTTCTTTTATAATAATAGCAGCACTTATTATTTTAATGAGTGTGTATGTATTTACCTTTCCAAAATATAAGACTGAAGAGATTTGCGGAGTGTTTTTCGGGATATTTTATGTTGCGGTGCTGTTTTCATTCTTATACAGTACAAGAGCGGCAAAGGATGGAAAATATCTTGTATGGCTGATTTTTTTATCAAGCTGGGGAAGTGATACCTGTGCCTATGTGACAGGTGTCCTTATAGGCAGGCATAAAATAGCTCCTAAGCTGAGTCCTAAAAAAAGTGCAGAAGGCTGTCTGGGAGGAATATGCGGAGCTGCTTTGCTGGGCTTTATTTATGCTTCATTATTTTCTAAAAACATCTATGAGACACAGGACCCAAGATTTATATGTGCAGCTGCCTGTGCAATAGGTGCAGTAATATCACAGATAGGGGATTTTGCAGCCTCAGCAATAAAAAGAAATCATGATATAAAGGACTATGGCAATTTAATCCCGGGGCATGGAGGCATACTTGACAGGTTTGATTCAATGCTGTTTACCGCCCCGGCAATATACTTCGCCTTATATTTTCTTTCCTAAAGTCTGCTTAAGCAAGCCGTGTTTTCAATTTTGTCCGGCTTGTTATAATATAAAAGCTTGCTGCAATTATGCTTTAGGCTTGAGGTAGATAAAATATTTATGAATTTTATATGATAATTTTATAAAATAGGTATTTTAAATGAAAAAATTAAGTATAATAGGTTCTACAGGCTCTATAGGTACGCAGACCCTCGATATTGTAAGGGCAAATAATGATATAAAAATAACCGGGCTTGCAGCAGGAAACCGGGTTTCCCAGCTTGAACGTCAGATTAGAGAGTTTAAGCCGGATATAGCTGCGGTTTGGGATGAACAGGCAGCAAAGGATTTGAGAGTCCGGATTGCAGATTTAAGCTGCAAGGTAGGATATGGAATTCAAGGGCTTATTGAGGTGGCTTCATATAAGCGTGAAGACAAGGATAAGGAGATGCTCTTAAGTGCAGTAGTGGGCATGATAGGAATAGAGCCTGCTGTAGCGGCTATAAAATCAGGCAAGGAAATAGCTCTTGCCAATAAAGAGAGCCTGGTCTGTGCAGGGCATATAATTCTCCCTCTGGCGAGAAAAAATAAAGTAAATATACTGCCTGTGGACTCTGAGCATTCTGCCATATTTCAATGCCTCAGAGGCAATGAAGAAAATAAAGTTTCTAAAATACTGCTTACTGCTTCAGGAGGACCTTTCAGAGGATATTCAAAGGAAAGGCTGAAAAAGGTAAGGCTTGAAGAAGCACTTAAGCATCCGAATTGGAGCATGGGAAAAAAAATCAGCATAGATTCTGCTACTATGGTAAATAAGGGGCTTGAGGTGATGGAAGCCTGTCATTTATTTAATGTAAATCCGGATAAGGTGGAAGTGCTTGTACAGCCGAGCTCGGTAGTTCATTCCATGGTTGAGTTTGAAGACGGAGCGGTGCTGGCACAGCTTGGAACCCCGGATATGAAGCTGCCTATACAGTATGCTTTATATTACCCTTACAGAAGGTATTTAGAGGGTAAAAGACTTGATTTTAGTAAACTGGCAGATATAAGCTTTGAGGCTCCTGATACTGAAGTCTTTGAGGGACTTGCGCTTGCTTATAAGGCGGCGCATGAGGGAGGAAGTCTGCCCACAGTGTTTAATGCGGCAAATGAATATGCAGTCAGCCAGTTTTTAGAAAGAAAAATTGGTTTTTCTGATATAATTGATTTGATAAAAAATGCGATGCAGGTACATAAAAAGCTTGAAAATCCCTCCGTTTCGGAAATTATTAATATAAGAGCTGAAGTGGAGCAATATCTTAGAAGCTTAAAATAAGCGTTATTGAAAGCAAAGGAGAATAAATGAACATAATTATTGCACTGCTTGTATTTAGCTTTATAGTTTTAATACATGAATTAGGGCATTTTTTGCTTGCCAAAAGAGCAGGAATTAAGGTTGAAGAATTTTCAATAGGCATGGGACCGAGAATTTTTACTGTAAAGGGAAAGGAAACAAATTATTCGATTAAGCTTCTGCCGCTGGGAGGCTCCTGTATGATGCTCGGAGAAGACGAAGATGAGGAAAAGACTGAAGGAAGCTTTAATTCAAAAGGAGTTTTAGACAGATTTCTGGTAATATTTGCAGGTCCGTTTTTTAATTTTATACTTGCATTTGTCATATCGGTTCTGATTATTACAAATGTAGGCATAGACAGGCCTTATGTAGCTGAAGCAATTTCAGGTTATCCGGCAAGTGAGGCGGGGATTGAAGCGGGCGATGAAATTCTGCAGCTTGATAATAAAAATATAACAATATATAGAGAAATCCCCTTATATGTATACATGCATCCCGGAAAGACAATAGAGGTTAAAGTCAGGAGAGGAGAGGGACAGGAAGCTCAAATACTTAATTTTTCACTGGTACCGAAATACAGCACCGAAAGGGGAAACTATCTGATAGGGATAAGACCTGAGAACAGAGTAATGCTGAAAAACCCCTTAAGCGTGATAGCTTATTCTTTAAATGAGGTGAGATATAATATCAGTATGACTGTAGAGGGGCTGGCACACATGGTAAGGGGCAAGCTTAAAGCAGACCAAATCAGCGGACCGGTAGCTATAGTAAAGGCAATAGGCGATACCGTAGAAGAATCAAAGCCTGACGGCTTCAGGATAGTGCTTTTAAATCTCGGCGCATTTATGGCACTTTTAAGCGCCAACCTGGGAGTGATGAACCTTCTGCCGATACCGGCACTGGATGGAGGAAGAATCTTATTTATTTTAATAGAGGCTGTGCTGAGAAAGCCGCTCAACAGGAAAGCGGAGGGATATATACATTTTGCAGGCTTTGCCTTGCTTATGGTGTTAATGGTATTTATTTTATTTAATGATATAAGGCATTTGATTTTTAAGTAAATTTATGAAAACTAAGAAAATAAAAATAGGAAACAGAGTAATAGGGGGAGGAAGTCCTATACTGATACAGTCTATGTGCAATACAAAGACTGAAAATGTAGAAACTACAGTGGCACAGATTTTAGAACTGGAAAAGGCGGGCTGCGATATTATAAGAGTAGCAGTGCCTGATATCAGGGCGGCGAATGCTATTAAAGAAATTAAAAAGAAAATACATATACCTTTGGTAGCAGATGTTCATTTTGACTATAAGCTTGCAATAGCCTCGATGGAAAACGGTGCCGATAAAATCCGGATAAATCCTGGCAATATAGGCTCTTATGAGAGAATAAAGGCTGTAGTGGATGCCGCAAGGCAGCGAGAAATCCCTATCAGGGTCGGAGTAAATTCAGGCTCTCTTGAAAAGGAAATTCTGGAAAAATATAACGGAGTTACCGCCCAGGGGATAGTTGAGTCGGCACTTGACAAGGTAAGAATTATAGAGAGGATGGGCTATGAAAATCTTGTGGTAAGCATAAAATCCTCTGATGTAATGATGTGCGTAAAGGCACATGAATTAATAGCCAGGCAATGCAATTACCCGCTCCATATAGGCATTACCGAGTCGGGAACTATAAAAAGAGGGACGATTAAGTCTTCAGTAGGTCTTGGCATAATTCTTTATCAGGGCATAGGTGATACTGTCAGAGTGAGTCTTACCGGCGACCCTCTTGAAGAAATAAACTGTGCAAAGCTTATATTAAAAAGCTTAGGTCTTAGAAAAGAGGGAGTAGAAGTGGTTTCATGCCCGACCTGCGGCAGAACCTCTATTGATTTAATAAGCCTTGCAGATAAGGTTGAGGAGCTTGTAGAGGATTTTGACTTAAACATCAAGGTTGCTGTAATGGGCTGTGTAGTGAACGGCCCCGGAGAAGCGAAGGAAGCTGATATAGGGATAGCCGGAGGCAAGGGAGAGGGACTGTTAATTAAAAAAGGGCAGATTATAAAAAGGCTGCCTGAAAAGGAATTACTGGAAGCCTTAAGACAGGAGCTGCAAATAATGCAGGCAGAAGCAGCTGCCAGAGCATAAATTTCAAGAAATAAATTTTAGAGGAAACCGGAGAATTATGAAAAAGGTATTTGAGGTATTTTCGAATTTAAGAGTTTCTGACGAGATATTCAGCATATTTAAATCCGCCGAGGTTGAAAGAGTAGTAAGCTCGGCGGGTTTTGCGTATTTAAAAATTTATATTTTATCGGAGCATTTAATTAATAAACACTATATTTATGCATTGGAAAAGCTTATTAAGGATGGACTTTTTGCATATAAAAATATAAAGATAAAAATAATAGAAAGCTACCGGCTTTCAGCTTTATACACTCCCCATAATCTGTATGAAGCCTATAAGGAAAGCATCCTTTTTGAAATAAGAAATTATAAAATCTTAGAGTATAATATTTTAAAAAATGCAGAAATAAATTTTTACGAGGACTCTGTGCAAAATCCTGTAATGGAAATCAGTGTTGAAAAAAACTCACTTAATCTTTCAGTAATTGAGGACCTTATAAGAGTGCTTGAAAAGATATTTAATGAAAGATGCGGAGTAAAATGCAGAGTGCGTGCAAGATATACGGAGTACCGGGCTCCTGAATATAAAGACGAATTTGCTCTTCCTTATAAAAATAAAAGAGAAAGCAATGAGAGCGAAAATTCAGAATTTATGCAGACAGACAATGCTGCCAGATTTACGAGCTATAGGGCTGAATCTAAAGCTAAAAGTCGAAATTCTGAAAGTACGGATAAATTTAATGCCACAAAAGATAATCGGAATCTGAAAAAACCTGTAAAAAATACCTTTTATAATTCAAATAAAAAGCTTTCTCCTGATGTGCTTTACGGCAGAGATTTTGAAGATAATTTCACCCAATTAAAGGAGCTTTTAGGTGGTGAGACTGGAGAGATAATGATAAGAGGACAGATTATCTCAGTCGAGGAAAGAGCTCTAAAAAAGACAGGCTCAATCCTTTATGTATTTTCTTTAAGTGATTTTACAGATTCTATTTCAGCAAAAATATTCGCGGATGAGAAAAGTATAGCCGCTTTAAGAGAGTATGTAAAACCTGGGGTATTTGTCAAGCTTTATGGTGTCACTACTATTGATAAATTTGATGGAGAGCTTATAATAGGCTCTGTGAGAGGAATAAAAAAATGCGAAGCCTTTGGAGGAGGCAAAAGAGCTGATAAGGCATCTAAGAAGCGTGTTGAGCTTCACTGTCATACCAAGATGAGTGAATTTGATGGAACTGCAGGTGCAAGGGAAATCATTAAACAGGCTTACGAGTGGGGAATGGAAGCGGTAGCTATTACGGACCACGGCAATGTACAGGCATTTACTGAGGCTTATCACAGCCTGGATAAGAAAAAAATGGAAAGACCCTTTAAGATTATTTACGGTATGGAGGGCTATCTTGCCGATGATTTAAAGGAGCTTGTTGAAAATCCGGGGAAATCAACTCTAAATGACAGCTTTGTAGTATTTGATATTGAAACCACAGGCTTTTCTCCCTATAATGACAGGATTATAGAAATCGGAGCTGTAAAAATAGAAAATGGGAAAATTACTGCGAGATTCTCAAGTTTTGTAAATCCCAAGCGGCCGATTCCGTATAAAATAGAAGAACTTACCGGTATAAATGATGCCATGGTAATAGATGCAAAAGAGATAACTGAGGTGCTGCCTGAATTTCTGGAATTTTCCAAAGGCTGTATAGCAGTAGCACATAATGCCGCATTTGATACCAGCTTTATTAGGGAAAATGCTAAAAGACAGAAGTTGGAATACTCTCCGGGAATTATAGATACGGTAGCCTTTGCCAGGCTTTTAATGCCTCAGCTTGGAAGATTTAAGCTTGATACGGTATGCAAGGCACTTAATATCTCGCTTGAAAATCACCACCGTGCAGTTGATGATGCGGAGGCAACCGCCTATGTATGGCTTAAATTTATTGACATGCTCCGTGAAAAGGGTATTGATGAGCTTAAAGAAGTAAGCAGGCTGTCAAAAACTAATGCGGATATGGTGAAAAAAATGAATTTAAGCCATGTCACTATTCTGGCGAAAAATGATATAGGACGCATAAATTTGTACAGGCTTGTGTCCTTATCCGGCATAGAGTATTTTAATAAAAAGCCGAGAATACCGAAATCGCTGCTTGCAAAATACAGAGAGGGGCTGTTAATAGGCTCTGCCTGCTCGTCAGGAGAATTATTTAATGCTGTGATGAGAGGGGCTTCAGATGAGGAGCTGGCAAAAATAGTTGAGTTTTATGATTATCTGGAGATACAGCCTGCAAAAAACAATCTGTACTTGGTTGAGGAAGACAGAAATTCGCTTAATAGTCTTCAGGAGATATTGGAAATAAATAAGAAAATAGTTGAGCTTGGCAAGGCTTATGCCAAGCCCGTAGCAGCTACTGGAGATGTCCATTTTATAAATCCGGAGGATGAGATTTATCGGCGGATTATTATGTTCGGCAAGGAAATTAAAGGTGCAGATAAGCAACCTCCGCTGTATTTTAGAACCACTGAGGAGATGCTTGCCGAATTTGAATATCTGGGCAGCGATAAGGCTTATGAGGTAGTGGTTGAAAATACTAATTTAATTGCCGATATGATTGAAGCTATAAATCCTGTAAGACCTGATAAATGCCCTCCGGTAATAGAAAATTCAGATGAGCTGCTCAGAAAATCCTGCTATGAAAAAGCCTACGAGCAGTACGGGAAAAATCTTCCTGAAATAGTAAGCGAAAGGCTTGAAAAAGAGCTGCATTCAATAATTTCAAACGGCTTTGCGGTAATGTATATTATAGCAAAAAAGCTTGTCGAAAAGAGTAATGACGAGGGCTATCTGGTAGGCTCTAGAGGTTCTGTAGGCTCCTCCTTTGCAGCCTACACTTCCGGCATTACCGAGGTAAATCCTTTGCCGCCGCATTATTACTGTGAATGTAAGTATGTTGATTTTGATTCACCTGAAGTTAAAGCTTATGTAGGCATGGCCGGTTGTGATATGCCCGATAAAATTTGCCCTGAATGCGGGAAGCCGCTTAAAAAAGACGGCTTTGATATTCCCTTTGAAACCTTTTTGGGATTTAAAGGGGATAAGGAGCCGGACATTGATTTAAATTTTTCAGGAGAATATCAGCCCTATGCTCATGAATATACTGAAGAGCTTTTCGGAAAGGGTTATACCTTCAGAGCTGGAACTGTGGGGACCCTGGCTGAAAAAACTGCTTTCGGCTATGTAAAAAATTATTTTGCTGAGCATGGGGAAAGAAAAAATAAGGCGGAAATAGGAAGAATTTCACTGGGCTGTGTAGGCGTTAAAAGAACCACCGGGCAGCATCCGGGAGGAATCATAGTGCTGCCTCACGGCGAGGAAATAGATACCTTTACTCCGGTGCAAAAGCCTGCAAATGATATGAGCACTAAAATAATAACTACGCATTTTGACTACCATGCCATAGACCACAACCTGCTTAAGCTGGATATACTGGGTCATCAGGACCCTACTATGATAAGAATGCTCCAGGACCTTACCGGGATAGATCCTGTAAAGGATATACCGCTTGATTCAAAGGAAACTATGAGCTTATTTAAGGATACTACAGCACTTGGGATAAAGCCTGAAGATATAATGGGCTGTAAGCTTGGAGCACTTGGAGTGCCTGAGTTTGGAACAGATTTCGCTATGCAGATGCTTATAGATGCGAAGCCTGAGGGACTTTCAGACCTGGTGAGGATAGCAGGACTTGCACATGGTACGGATGTATGGCTCGGCAATGCGCAGGAGCTGATAAAATCAGGTACAGCTACTATTAGAACTGCTATATGTACAAGAGATGATATAATGATTTATCTTATAGATAACGGCATTGAAGAAGGAATTTCATTTAAAATAATGGAAGCGGTGCGCAAGGGAAAGGGATTGAGCAAAGAGCAGGAAGATGTTATGCGTGAAAATGGTATACCTGAATGGTATATAGAGTCCTGTAAAAAAATCAAATATATGTTCCCTAAGGCACATGCTGCGGCTTATGTTATGATGGCATGGAGAATAGCCTATTGTAAAATATTTTATCCGTTGGAATACTATACGGCATATTTTACAATAAGAGCTACCGGCTTTTCTTATGAAATTATGTGCTTCGGTAAAGAAAGGCTTGAGCATTATATAAGTGAATATAAAAAGCGTGATGCCGAAGCGGGACTTACTGCAAAGGATGCCGATACCTTCAGGGATATGAGGATAGTGCAGGAGATGTATGCAAGAGGGCTTGAGTTTAAGCCTATAGATATTTATCTTGCTCAGGCTGAAAAATTTACGATTACCGAGGACAAGAAAATAATGCCGGCACTTTCCAGTATAGACGGACTTGGAGAAATAGCCGCAAACCAGATAAAGCAGGCGGCAAAGGCAGGAAAATTCATATCAAAAAATGATTTAATGAATCGGGCAAAAATAGGCAAATCAACTACGGAATTATTGGATAAGCTCGGACTTTTAGGCTCACTTCCGCAAAGCGATCAGATTTCTATATTTGATTTAAAATAAATATAAAGGAGTATAAAATGGAACTTACTAGGGGATTTAAAGATAAGCTGGAAAAATATGTAAATATTAATCAAAGCTTCAGTGTGGAAATGAAGATTAAAGGCAGTGCAGAATATGATTTTTGCTGCTTTGGTGTTGACAGTGCGGGAAAACTATCAGATGATAGGTATATGATTTTTTATAATCAAACTGTAAGCCCCGGCAGAGAGATAACTATGCAAAATATTGCTGAGGGAGTGCAGTACAGCTTAAATCTCTCCGCTTTGCCGCTTTCCGTTCAAAGGATAGTGTTTACCGCCAGCATTGACGGAGCGGAAACTATGAGCCAGATTGATAATTTTTCTTTAACCTTGCAGCAGGCTGGAGGCACGGCTTTGGGAATGCAGCTTACCGGTCAGAATTTTGCCGATGAAAAAGCGATCATTGCAATAGAATTGTACAGAAAAGACGGCTGGAAGCTGGGCTGTGTAGCAAGCGGCTTTAATGGTGGAATAGCCGCACTTTTAAGGTATTTTGGAGGAGAGGAAGCTCAGGAGGCGGCTCCGGCAGCTCCTTCTCCTGTTGCACCGCCGCCTGCCGCCGCCCAAAGAGTATCTTTGGAAAAACGCCTGGAAAGGGAAGCTCCGCATTTAGTCAGCCTGGCAAAGCCGCTGAAGGTAGAATTAAAAAAGAAAAATCTGGAAGAACTGGTGGCAAGAGTGGGGCTTGTGATAGATATATCAGGCTCTATGACGGGAAGATTTAAAAACGGTACAGTGCAGGAGATTGTAAACAAAACCTTGCCCTTGGCAGTTCAATTTGATGATGACGGAGAGCTGGATTTTTGGTATTACGGCACTAGAGCAAGACGCATGGAAACTGTAAATTTACAAAATTATATGAATGCAGTACCACAAGACTGGAAAGGTTTAATGCGGGATTTAGGAGGCTCTAATAATGAGCCGGAGGTGCTTCGCATGGTACTGGAGGAATACCGCTTTTCTAAGCTTCCGGTCTATGTGCTTTTTATTACAGACGGAGGTGTAAGCAAAACAGCTGAAATTAAAAAGATTTTAAAGGAGGCTTCAACAGCTCCAATTTTCTGGCAATTTTTAGGAGTTGGAGGCAGTGGCTACGGAATACTGGAAAAGCTTGATACTATGAAGGGAAGATATGTAGATAATGCAGGCTTTTTCGCTTTAGATGATTTTCGTCAGATTTCCAATGAGGTATTATATGACAGATTATTGTTTGAGTTTCCTAAATGGCTCCAAGCAATAAGAAGTAAGGGAATGCTATAAAGGCATATTTTATGCGGCGTTGACTTTTATTTATTATAGTATTATAATTCAAATGCTCTATAGCTTATATAATCAGGTTTAGCAGAATAGCTTACACGTGGATAATTATCTGTTTAGTACCTGTAAGATTTTAACAGCTTATAACTGTAAAATAAAAATTTTAGGAGGTTTTGCCAATGAAGTACAAAAATGAAATCGAAAAATATATTGATGACCACAAGCAGGAAATGATTCAGGATATAATCAGGCTCTGCGAAATTGACAGTCAGAAAATGCCTGCAAAAGAAGGGATGCCTTTTGGAGAAGGTCCTTATAAGGCACTGATGGAGACTGTTTCAATGGGTGAGGGCTATGGCTTTGCAGTTAAAAACTATGATAATTATGCCGCTGCAATTGACCTTAACGACAAGGAAAAGGGGCTGGATATACTTGCACATGTGGATGTGGTTCCTGCCGGAGAGGGCTGGACGAAAACCGAGCCTTTTAAGCCTTATATTGAGGACGGTAAGATTTACGGCAGAGGAACCTCTGATGATAAGGGGCCGGTAGTAGCTTCGCTTTATGCACTTAGAGCAGTGAAGGAGCTTAATATTCCCTTAAGTAAAAATGTAAGGCTTATACTTGGCACTGATGAGGAATGCGGCAGTGAGTGCATTAAGCATTATTATAAATTTGAGGAAGAAGCACCCTTATCCTTTTCACCCGATGCTGAATATCCTGTAGTAAATATAGAAAAGGGCAAACTTCATGGCAGCTTTGTAAAAAATTTTGAAAGGAGTGCCGAACTTCCAAGGATAGTATCAATTGATGCGGGAACCAAGGTAAATGTAGTACCTCCTAAGGCAAAGCTGGTGGCGGAAGGCCTTGATATTAATGAAGTAAAAGCCGAAGCTGATAAGGTAAGTGCTGAAACCGGAATTAAATTTTCCCTTGAAACTGAGCCGGTATTTGAAATAACCGCTATGGGTGTAAATGCCCACGGCTCGACTCCTCAGAATGGAAAGAATGCGATTACTGGACTACTTTTACTGGTGAGCAGGCTTAAGTTTGCAAAATCAAAGCAGGTTGAAATCCTTAATAATCTTTACAAGCTTATGCCGCATGGTGAAACCGACGGTGAAACCCTCGGTCTTAAATGCTCTGATGAAAGAAGCGGGGCACTGACTCTGGCGTTTTCAATGCTTAAGGTTACCGAGGACAGCATAGACGGAGGTTTTGACTTAAGATGCCCGGTAACAGCTTCTACCGATACAATTATGACAACCTTAAGAAACAAGCTTGGCGAGGCAGGTGTAGAGCTTACCAATAAATCTATGACAGCACCTCACGAGGTGCCGGGGGACGGACATTTTGTCCAGACCTTGAATAAGTGCTATGAAGCGTATACGGGACTTAAGGGAGGCACTATAGCGATGGGAGGTCTTACCTATGTACATGACCTTAAAAACGGAGTTGCCTTTGGTGCAGTCTTCCCGGGAACCAATACACACATGCACGGTGCTGATGAATTTGCGGTACTTGACGAGCTTACAGCTTCCGCAAAAATATTTGCTCAGGCTATAGTGGAGCTTTGCAGCTAATTTATACAAACAGTTTGCAAAGCGGATTACAGAGTTTTGCTTTGCTGAAAGGGTATTAATAATTAATACCCTTTTGCTGTTTTATAAAGGTAAATTAAAATATTATAAAGATGACAGAAATGAATTCGGATAAATTGAGACAGTATATAGGCAGTCTGCTTGATGAAGGTGTAGCAGTGGCATTTTCAGGAGGAGTGGACAGTACCCTCGTGCTTAAAATTGCGGCGATGGAGGCCAAAAAAGCAGAAAAAAAAGTAATTGCACTGAGCTTTAGAACCTTTCTTTCTCCTTCCGGGGATATAGAAATAATCAGAAGGCTTGCTTCAGAATATAAGGTTGATTTAATTGAGGAATATATAGACCAGACGGACAATGAAAAGGTTCTTATGAATGACGTTGACAGATGCTTTTACTGTAAGTATGAATTATTTTTAAGGGCAAAGCAGCTTGCGGCGAATTTGGGTGCGGTACATGTGCTTGACGGAACAAATAAGAGCGATTTAAGCTTATACAGACCGGGATTGAGGGCTTTAAAGGAGCTTGGCATAATAAGTCCTCTTGCAAAGTGCGGGTTTGAAAAAAGTGATGTAAGAGCTTTGGCGGCTGAGCTTGGAATAAGTGTGGCAGCAAGACCCTCAGCCCCCTGTCTTGCCACAAGATTTCCTTATAATCAAAGACTTCCGATTGATAAATTTCCTATGCTGGATGCCGGAGAAAGGCTGCTTAAGCAATTAGGCTTTGAGATCTGCAGGATAAGGCTTTATGGTGAGGTGACAAGAATAGAAATTATGCCGGAAAAATTTCTCCTGTTTATAAATAAGCGTGACGAGATTATCAAGGAATTGAAAAATATAGGCTTTAAATATATAAATCTTGACATAGAGGGCTTCAGGTCCGGGAGCATGGATGAGGTATTATAATTAAGAGCTGCTTTGGCACAAGGTCTTAGGTATAAAAATAACGCTTGACAAAGTTATAAATTAGTTGTACTATGCCAGAAGTGTACAACAATTTGATTTTAATTAAAGGGGAATTTTATGAGCTGTTTAAATACTATGCAGAAGATGTATATGATGTTCATGACAGGTATGGCAGAGATGTGCTGTACTGCTTTTCGTGCAATTAAATATACATTATAATCTGTGTGGTGCTTAATGCAACTTATTTTATAAAGTGAAGGCGGACCATATAGGTTCGCCTTTTTGTTATATAAATTTTGTGGGGGTAAAATGGAAAAATCAATGGAAGAACCATCAATAGACTGGAAAAACTTAGAAGAAATAAAATATATAAATAATGAAAATCCGATAATAAGGATAAAAGAGCTCAGCAAAGCCTTTAGTACCAAGAATGGAACTGTACAGGCACTTGACAACATAAATCTTGATATTAACAGAGGAGAAATCTTTGGAATTATAGGGCTTTCAGGAGCCGGAAAATCTACTCTGGTTCGATGTATAAATTATCTTGAAGTCCCGACCTCAGGAGATGTTGTATTTGAAGGAAAGAGTCTGGCTGCTATGAATGAGTACGGCAGAAGACAGGCAAGACGAGCTATGGGCATGATATTTCAAAATTTCAATCTGCTTTCTCAAAGGACTGTACTTAAAAATATCTGCTTTCCCCTTGAGATTGCAGGGGTTGGCAAGGAACAGGCTAAAAAAAGAGCGGAAGAGCTTTTAGAGCTGGTAGGACTTGCGGATAAGAAAAATGCTTATCCTTCACAGCTTTCCGGGGGGCAAAAGCAAAGGGTAGCCATAGCAAGAGCGATAGCTACAGAGCCTAAGCTGCTGTTATGCGATGAAGCCACGAGTGCTCTTGACCCGAATACCACCAAGCAAATCCTTGAGCTTTTAAAAGATATAAACAAAAATCTGGGAATAACCGTCATTGTTATTACACATGAGATGAAGGTCATAGAGTCAATCTGTGACAGAGTTGCTATAATAGCTGACAGCAGGATCGCTGAATCAGGTGATGTGGCAGATATATTTTCAGACCCCAAGTCAAAGGTCGGAAAAAAGCTGATACTTGGAGAGGCTGTAGTCAACTGCGATGTAGTAAGCGGAAGGAAAATCAGGATAATATTTGACGGCAGGAGTTCCTTTGAGCCTATTATAAGCAATCTTATACTGACCTCCAAAACAGCGGTAAATATTCTCTATGCCTCTACAAGGGATATAAAAGGCAAGGCCTACGGGCAGATGATAGTTCAGATTCCGGGTGGGGAGGTTGATTATAAAAGGGTGGTCAATTACCTAAATAATGTGGAAATAAATTATGAGGAGGTGGGTGAAGATGATATGGGATAAAACTACAGTGGATATGATTATAAAGGGAATTCTGGAAACCTTTTTTATGACCTTTGCTTCCTCGTTTACAGCGTATCTGATAGGCATTCCTTTAGGACTTGCCCTGGTAGTTACTGATAAGGACGGCATAAAGCCGTTCTCTATATTAAATGCAGCCCTTGGAATTATCATTAATCTTATACGCTCGGTGCCGTTTTTAATACTGCTGATAATGGTGACTCCGATAACAAAGGCGCTTGTTGGCACCACTATAGGAGTAAAGGGAGTAATTCCTCCGCTTGTAATGTGTGCGGCACCGTATATAGCCAGGATGGTTGAATCGTCAATTAAAGAGGTCGATTATGGAGTTATAGAAGCGGCGAAATCTATGGGAGCTTCTACCCTGCAGATTATAGTTAAAGTGCTTTTGCCTGAAGCTAAGCCCTCACTGCTGATAGGAGCCGCAATTTCAATTACTACAATCCTTGGATATTCGGCTATGGCAGGCTTCGTAGGGGGCGGAGGACTTGGGACTATAGCTATAAACTACGGCTATTACAGGTATGAAACCGATATAATGCTGGTCACGGTGGTGCTTTTAGTTATAATAGTACAGCTTATTCAGGAAACCGGAATGAGATTTTCAAAATTTACTGATAAAAGAATCAGGTAATTGAGCTTGATAGTTTTTCACATATATATTAAAGAATATGTGTCGCTATAGATAACAAAAATTAAGAGCTGCTTTTTAAAAGCTTAAAAACAGCCAAAAAAGAAAAGGAGAATTATATTATGAAAAAAAGAGTTTTATTGGCAGCTGCACTTCTTGCGGCTGGAGCACTTGCAGGCTGCTCAAGTAATGGAGGAAGCTCAAACAGCTCAAGCTCAGCTGCTTCATCAGCAGACTCATCCTCAAAGGTGGAAGAATCCGTAAAAGGAGCAGAGGTGAGCAAGGACGGAGCAAAGACCTCAGATAAGAAATTGGAAGTTATAAAGGTAGGAGCAAGCCCTACACCTCATGCCAAAATACTTAAGGAAGCGGAGAAGCTTCTTGAAGAAAAAGGCTATAAGCTTGAAATTACTGAATTCTCAGATTATGTTCAGCCAAATAAGGCAGTAGATTCCGGAGAGCTGGATGCAAATTATTTCCAGCATGCACCCTATCTTGAGCAGTTCAATGAAAAAAACGGTACAGAGGTGGTATCAGTAGGTGCAGTACATTACGAGCCGTTTGGAATTTATGCCGGAAAAACCAAATCTCTGAGCAACCTTAAAGACAAGGCTAAGGTGGCAGTTCCAAATGATGTCACAAATGAAGCCAGAGCACTTCTTTTGCTGCAGGATGAGGGACTCATAAAGCTTAAAGAGGATGCGGATATAAATGCAACTAAGAATGATATTGCAGAAAATCCTAAAAATCTTGAGCTTGTAGAAGTAGATGCGGCACAGACTGCCAGAACGCTTTCAGACGTTGATATTGCGGTTATAAACGGAAACTTTGCACTTGATGCCGGACTTAAGGTAAGCGACGCTCTTGCTGTTGAAAAGTCGGATTCAAAAGCTGCTCAGACCTATGCAAATATACTTGCAGTTAAGAAAGGTCATGAAAAGGATGAGAAGATACAGATGCTTTTAGAGGTGCTTCAAAGCGATGAGATAGCTGAATATATTAAGAATGAGTTTAACGGAGCAGTGCTTCCGATAAATTAATAACATAAAAAGGAAAGCAGTAAAAGCCAAGCCCCAAACAAAGAAACACCGGAGCCGTTAAATACCGGCTCCGGTGTTTCTTTGTTTGAATGAAAGAATTTGCTTAGAGTTTCCTTTGTTTTGAAATAATGCGGGCTTTATGCAAAATGATATGCTTGTTATATTTGTATAAACAAAAGTTAGTAAATACATATAAAAATAGCTTGAATTATTATTGGTAAAGTGCTAATATCTAGTCTAAAATTAGAGGATTTGTAATAAAAATATATTATACTCATAGGACAGTTACGACAGAGGAGAGATTATGAAAAAAAGAATTTTATTACTGGCGGCTTTAACAGCGTTTTCTTCACAGCCCTATACATTTAAGACGGAGGCAATGACTTACGGCAGCTGGAAACTGGAAGCCGGAAGCTGGAAGTTTTATGATAATAATAACAAAATCCGGACAGGCTGGATTCAGACTGCTTCAGGCTGGTATTATCTTGATTCAAACGGAACTATGCTTGAAAAATGGCAGCAAATAAATGGAGCTTATTATTATTTTGACACAAATAAAGAGGGAATTGAAGGAAGAATGCATACAGGCTGGTACCAGGCAGCTGATGGAAGCTGGTATTTTTTTAATAATGAGGATTCAGCTTCCGCCCAGGGACAGATGCTGACCGGCTGGCAGTGGATAGATGGATATTGCTATTATTTTGAAGAAAAAGCAGGCTCCGAGCAGGGCGGCATGTATGCCGGAAAAATGACTCCCGACGGATATAATACGGATGCTCAGGGACATTGGACTGATAAAGAGGGTAAAGCGGAATACAGTAAGGATAAGGGATTTACTACTAATAAGCCTGTTTCTAATCCTAAAAAGGCTTATACTCAAAAGCCTGGCTCTACAAATTTACAAGAAAGCTCTGCAAATAATGCTTCTGCAGGCAATAATTCAGCAGGCGGCAGTTCAATAAATCCTGCTCCGGAAAACAATAATTCAACAGCCAATAATAATTTGCCCTCAGAAGAAACAAATAAAGGTACTGATGGGGAAAAGGGCAACGCTTCCAATGAAACCAATATGGATAAGCTTGATATAATGGTAGATGGAATTACTTATACCTATTATTATAAAAAATATGACTCGGAAGATGTAAATGCTAAATTTATCGTAAAGGGCAAAGAGGTAAGCAATCAGGTAAGGCTTATATATAATTTGAGTACTCCTGAGGTATATTATTATGTTGAAGATGAGCAGAGATTAAGCGGAGCTATATATGGAATTGCAGACATCCCTTATGCTTATTTTTATCAGGGAGAGCTTTATGAAAATCCTAAGCTTTCTTATAATGATGAGGCTCCTTATTTAGGCAAGGAAAGAGAGGATATAACTGGCTTAAAAAATAAGGGCTACGATGCTGTAAGTTCTGCCACAGCTAACAGCTACGGGCAGTTTGAAACCGCAGTGTATTCTAAGAAAACAGATACCGGCTATAAAATCGCGGGAGTAAAAACTCCGGTCAAAATAAGTGCAGAGCTTTATGTAAAGGCTAGCTTAATGCTGAAAAGCAAAGTAAAATCCGAAAATGCCCTGCTTGATATGATTTCAAGCATGACACAAGTCGAGGAAGCGACAGGGCTTAAGCGTGAATTGACTCTGCAGGAGCCGAAGGCTTATAAAGAGATTTATTATAATGCTGCAGTATCTGAGCTTAGATTCAGTGACAAGGCAGAGGAGATACATATAAATGCTTCAGAGCTTAAAGCTTCGGTAGATACTCAAAGTGATTATGTGGACTATATGCTGAAGCTTGAAGGACTTCCCTCTGAAATTAATACTGCAAAAAACCTGCTTGGCGTACTTATTAATATAGACGGCAAAAACGAAGCCTCTGAGAGCCTTGCTCTGTGTCACCTTGACAATATTTCTGTCAATCCAGGTGAGCTTGGAATTTCTACGGGAATCAGAGGCAAGGGCAGTGAAGCTGAAAGAAAGCGCTTTAAAACTGTTGACGGGCATAAAATTACAAAAATTACCTATTTGCTGAGCGATTATAAAAAAGTAGTCATAGACGATTTAGACCTTTATCTTGGGAAGCAGCCTTCTGAGGCTACTCCCGGTACTGCTACAGTTGAAGCTGAGGAAAAGGTGGAAAAGTATAATTATAATGTAAAATTAAAGGTTACTTATAAAGCTGATGACGGTGAAATAATAAGCATTGAAGATAATGATACGGAGCCCGGCAAAAATAATCTAAACCGCTGGAAAAAGGCTCTTGAAATACTTAAGGAGTTTGAGGGAAAGAAAAAGTATGAGATAGATGAAATAGATGCCGTAAGCCGTGCAACTCTCTCCTCAAATGCAATTAAAACTGCGGTAAAAAATGCCTTGCCTGAAATAAAGGACGATAATATAGCTACAGCAATAGCTGAGGCGGAGGTGGAAAGGTATAATTATAAGGTAATCCTTAAAATCATACATAACAAAGTCACAGGAGAGATATTAAGCGTTCAGGACAACGGCACAAAGCCTAAAGGAAACAGCCTGCGCTATTGGAAAAGGACCTTACCTCTGCTGAAGCAGTTTAAGGGAAAGAGACTTGCCGACATAGACTCTGTAGATGCCATAAGCCGTGCAACTCTTTCTTCAAATGCAGTTAAAGCTGCTTTAAAGTCGGTACTTAATCAGCCTTAAAATCAAAGCTCTTGACTAAAGCTTTATAATATGACAAAATATTGTTTAAAGCAATACGGGCGGACTGCTCCTTAATAACTCAGAGCTTTAAAGGAGCGGGTGGAGCGGCCTGCTTGAAAACATATATAAAAGTTTAAAAATAAAGGAACAGGAGAGAGCTATGAAGAATTTAGTATTAATACGCCACGGAGAAAGTGAATGGAATCTTGCAAATCGTTTTACCGGCTGGACAGATGTTGATTTAAGCGAAAAGGGCATAAGAGAGGCAAAAAACGGTGGAATACAGTTAAAAAAAGAAGGCTTTGATTTTGATATATGCTATACTTCATATCTTAAACGTGCAATACATACCCTGAATAATGTGCTTTTTGAGATGGACAGGGAATGGCTTCCGGTGGTGAAGAGCTGGAAACTGAATGAGCGTCATTATGGAGCATTGCAGGGACTTAATAAATCAGAAACTGCTGAAAAGTATGGAGAAGACCAAGTAAAAATCTGGAGGCGCTCCTTTGATATACAGCCTCCGGCACTGGAAGCGGATGATGAGAGAAATCCTGCACTTCAGGAGCAGTACAGAGGTGAGGATAAATCAGTGCTCCCTCTTACAGAGAGCCTTAAGGATACTATAGCCAGAGTAATACCCTATTATGAGGAGGTAATTCTCCCTGAAATAATAAAAGGAAAGCGTGTTTTAATAGCTGCACATGGAAACTCACTGAGGGCGCTGATAATGTATCTTGATAAGCTCAGTGAAAAAGAAATAATAGAGGTTAATGTGCCTACCGGAACTCCTCTGGTATATACTTTAAGTGACGACGGAAAGGCACAAAGCAAGAGGTATCTCGGTGACCAGGCAGAAATAGAAGCCAGAATGAAGGCGGTAGCAGCACAGGGAAAGGCAAAATAAAATAACAAGTCAACAAAGCGGAGCAGAAAAGTGAATAGTAGTATAAATAGTATAAAAAAGAAGACAAAACTGGCTGGAACTCTCATACTTCTTATAACTTCATTTATATGGGGGATTGCCTTTGTGCCACAGAGTATAGCGGCGAAATATATAGGTCCCTTTACCTTTAATACAGCCAGATTTTTTTTGGCAGGGATTGTTCTTATACCGGTAAGAGCAGTGCTGAAATACATGGGCGGTAAAAATAAAAAAACTTCTGTTGACTTAAATAAGATAAATAAAACCAGCATAAAAGGAGGAGTCCTTGGGGGGCTCTTTCTTTTTATTGCAGGAAGTCTGCAGCAGTATGGAATGCAGTTTACAAGCGCAGGAAAGGCAGGCTTTATAACTGCACTGTATATAGTAATAATTCCTGTGACAGGCTTGTTTACAGGCAAAAAAAGCGGAATAAATATATGGATAGCAGCAGCGGTATCACTTTTAGGAATGTATCTTTTATGTATTAAAGAAAGCTTAAATCTGCAAAAGGGAGATTTTTATATGCTTTTATGCTCTTTAGGCTTTACAATGCAGATTCTTTCGGTTGAAAGGTTTTCAGCTGAGTCGGATGCCCTACTGTTTTCAATAACTCAGTTTATGGCAGCAGGCATACTTTCACTTCCGGGTATGCTGATATTTGAAAGGGTTTCTTTTGAAGGCTTGGCAAATGCCTGGCAGGCAATAGCCTTTCTTGGTATTTTAAGTGGAGGAGTAGCCTATACCTGTCAGATAATAGGTCAAAGATATGTCAAAGCTTCAGTGGCTTCAATGATAATGAGTCTTGAAGCGGTATTTGCACTGCTGGGAGGAGTTATAATACTTTCTGAAAAGCTTACAGTAAAAGAAGGCCTGGGCTGTACGCTTATGTTTGCCGCTATAATAATCGCACAACAGAATGATAAAAAAATAACCTAGTGTTTACTAAAAAATGCATAAAAATATCTAATAAATATTGGATAAATTCAAAGATTTATGATATAATTAAAGAGTAAAATTTCTAAACTTCATCAAGATAAAAAAATATGACTAAATTACTAGGAATTAAACCCTGGTCTTTGTCTTAAGATAAGCTCAAAGTTACATTTATATAGGCTCAAATATTATATGTGACTGTTTTATAGAAAGTATACCGTGATGAAGCTAAGTTTTTATATAATTCAATCATTAAATTTGATGTTTTATTAAATATTAGAATGTACTCAGGCTTATATAGCAGATAACAGAGTAAATTGTAAATGTTTATTGTAATCAGCAAAGTTATTTTTTGGTATTTAGTAAAATATTTAAATATTTTTTAAGAAAGAAGGGGAATCAATGGGACTTGTGACATTTAAAGGTGGCATACATCCCTACGAAGGCAAAGAGCTTTCAATGGAGCAGCCTGTTAAAACCCTGCTGCCTCAGGGAGAAATGGTATATCCCTGCGTACAGCACATAGGGGCACCGGCGAAGCCAGTAGTTAAAGTTGGTGAAGAAGTTTTAATGGGTCAGAAGATAGCAGAAGCAGGGGGCTTCATATCTTCTGATATAATCAGTTCAGTATCAGGGAAGGTGAAAAAAATAGAGCCGAGGCTTATGGCAAACGGCAGCATAGCTGAGTCCATCATTATAGAAAATGACGGGCAGTATAATGCGGTTGAGGGCTTTGGTGAAGAAAGGGACGTTGACAGTCTTTCAAAAGCAGAAATCAGAAAATTCATAAAAGATGCCGGTATCGTTGGCTTAGGCGGTGCAGGCTTTCCTACTCATGTCAAATTAACCCCAAAGGATGACAGCAAAATAGATTATGTTATAGTAAACGGTGCAGAGTGTGAGCCCTATCTCACAAGTGATTATAGAATGATGCTTGAAGAGCCTGAAAAGATAGTTGGAGGGCTCAAGATAATACTTAAGCTTTTTGAGAATGCTAAAGGGCGTATAGGCATAGAAAATAATAAACCGAGAGCTATAGAAAAGCTTAAAAGACTTGTAGAGGATGAACCTAATATAGAGGTCTGCGAGTTAAAGACAAAATACCCTCAAGGCGGAGAGCGCTCGCTTATAAAAGCAGTTACAGATCGTGAGCTTAATGTTTCTATGCTTCCGGCTGATGTAGGCTGTGTGGTTGATAATGTTGATACTGTTATATCCATTTATATGGCGGTAGCAAAAAGCACACCTCTTATAAGAAGGATAATTACAGTAACAGGTGATGCTGTAAATACACCTCAGAATTTCAATGTAAAAATAGGAACCAATTATAACGAGCTTATAGAGGCGGCCGGAGGATTTAAAACCGAGCCTAAGAAGATATTATCGGGCGGTCCTATGATGGGGCAGGCACTGTTTAATACCTCAATACCGGTAGCAAAGACGAGCTCTGCACTGACCTGTCTTGTTCATGATGCAGTTTCTGAGAACCCTGAAACTCCATGTATAAGATGCGGAAGATGTGTAGGTGTATGTCCAAGCTTTATAGTGCCTCAGCTCATGATGGAAGCGGCACTTAAAGACAATGCCGAAAGATATGAAAAATTAAACGGTATGGAGTGCATAGAATGCGGCTCCTGCTCTTATGTATGTCCTGCGAAGCGCCCGCTGACTCAGGGCTTTAAACAAATGAAGCAAAAGGTCAATGCGATAAAGAGAGCTAAGGCGGCAGAGGAAAAGAAAAAACAGGAAGAAGCCGCTGCAAAAGCTTCTAAAGAAATGGCGGAGGTAAAGTAGTATGGAAAATTCTGGAATGACTTCGTATAATGTTTCAGCCTCACCTCATATAAAAGATGCATCAAGTACTTCAAATATAATGCTTGATGTAATAATTGCCATGCTCCCGACAACAATTTACGGAATTTGGCAGTTCGGTTTAAATGCACTTATAGTAGTAATAGGAACCGTAGGTATGGCAGTGCTTGCAGAATACCTGTATCAAAAGCTTATGAAAAAGCCAAGCACCATAAAGGATTTGTCTGCTGCGGTTACAGGGCTTATACTTGCACTGAACATGCCTCCGGAGATACCAGTGTGGATACCTATGCTGGGTGCAGTATTTGCAATTATAGTAGTAAAGCAGTTTTATGGCGGCATAGGTCAGAACTGGATGAATCCTGCACTTGGTGCAAGATGCTTTCTGCTTATATCCTTTGCACTTAAGATGACGGATTTTACCTCAAAGCGTCTTGGCTATGATTCTGTAAGCGGGGCGACTCCTCTTGCGGTGCAGAAACAGGCGGCTATATCCTCAGCGACAGCTGTCGCAGGTAAAACCTATAATCTTATGGATATGTTTATAGGAAGAATACCGGGAACTATAGGAGAGGTTTCAAAAATAGCTCTGCTTATAGGTGCAGCATATCTTTTATATAAAAAAGTTATTACTCTCAGGACACCTCTTGCTTATATCTTAACAGTGGTATTATTTACCTTTATATTCGGAAATCATACCTCAACCTTTGTTCTGGGACATCTTCTCGGCGGAGGACTTATATTTGGAGCTTTCTTTATGGCGACAGATTATACTACCACGCCCATTACACCGAATGGTCAGATAATCTATGGAATTTGCGTGGGAATACTGACAAGTCTTTTCCGAATGTTTGGCGGAAGTGCAGAGGGAGTTTCCTATGCGATTATTATAGGAAATATACTTTATCCTTTAATTGAAAAAATGACTATTCCGAAACCGTTTGGAAGGAGGGCAAAAGCATAATGAAAAAGGACAGCTTTATAAAAGATGCCATTATCCTCTGTATTATAACACTTATATCAGGTCTGTGCCTCGGACTTGTGTACGATATTACAAAGGCTCCTATTGCAAAAGCACAGGAAGCCACAAAACAAGCTGCATATAAAAAAGTATTTGAAGAGGCTGCTGCTTTTAATCAAAACGAAGCAAATACCTCAGCTATAGAAACAAATAAGGCAGCAATCGAGGGACTCGGTCTTGGAAATGTAACAGTTGATGAAATAGTTGATGCGGTTGATACAGGCGGCAGTGTGATAGGTCATGTAATTACTTCAACCTCAAATGACGGCTATGGCGGTGCGGTAAAGGTTTCTGTAGGCATCACAAGTGAAGGTCAGGTAAACGGAATCGCCTTTTTAAGCATATCGGAGACCGCAGGTCTTGGAATGAATGCTACGAAACCTAAATTTTATGAGCAGTATGCAGGAAAAACAGTAGAATCCTTTAATGTGGTTAAGGTTCCAAGCAGCAATGACAATGATATAAATGCTATAAGCGGTGCTACAATCACATCAAGAGCGGTAACTGCGGCAGTAAATGCAGCATTGTATTTTGCTAAAAACTGCATTTCACAGTAGGGAGGATAAAAATGGAAAAATATACTGAAAGACTTTATAACGGAATTGTTAAAGAAAACCCTACTTTCAGGCTGATGCTCGGTATGTGTCCTACGCTTGCAGTTACTACCTCGGCAATCAACGGCTTCGGAATGGGTGCTTCAACTCTTGCGGTGCTTGCGTTTTCAAATCTTATAATATCCGCACTTAGAAATGTCATTCCTGACAGAGTGAGGATACCGGCGTTTATAGTAATAGTAGCTTCACTGGTTACTGTAGTTGACCTTCTTATGAAAGGCTTTGTTCCTTCACTTTACGCTGCACTTGGTATATATATACCTTTGATAGTTGTGAACTGTATTATTTTAGGAAGGGCGGAATCTTATGCTTCAAAGAACACTCCGGGGCTTTCCTTTATGGATGGTCTTGGAATGGGAATAGGGTTTACAATAGCACTGACCTGCATAGGAGCGGTGAGAGAGCTTCTCGGCGCAGGTGCTGTTCTTGGACACCAGATAATACCTGATGATTATCATATTTCAATATTTGTGCTTGCTCCCGGGGCATTTTTTGTACTGTCGCTGCTCACGGCAATACAGAATAAGTTTAAGTTCCCGAGTGCAACTAATGTTAAAAAAGATGATGAAGAAGCAGGCTGTGCTGCCGGCTGTGCGGGCTGCAGCGGCTGTGCAGGCGCTTCCGATGGTAAGTAAGGAGGATTATAAAAGTGAAAGAACTTGTACTTTTAGTTATAGGTGCGGCACTTGTAAACAATGTTGTACTTAGCCGTTTCCTTGGGCTTTGCCCCTTCCTCGGAGTTTCAAAAAAAGTTGAAACCTCTACCGGAATGGGAGCTGCCGTAATATTTGTTATAACGCTTTCATCTATGGCTTCAAGCCTGATATATTCGTTTATACTTGTTCCGCTTAAGCTTGAATATTTGCAGACGATAGTGTTTATACTTGTAATTGCGGCTCTCGTACAGTTTGTTGAGATGGTGCTTAAAAAACAGATGCCCTCTCTTTATGAGGCGCTTGGAGTTTTCCTGCCTCTTATCACCACAAACTGCGCAGTTTTAGGTGTAGCACTTGACAATGTGGCTAAGGGCTACGGCTTTATACAGAGTGTGCTTTATGGAGCAGGTACTGCTACCGGATTTGCAATTGCGATAGTGCTGCTTGCCGGAGTACGTGAAAAGATTGAAGACAGTGATATTCCATATACTCTCCAGGGCATGCCTATAGTTCTCATTACAGCAGGGCTTATGGCTATAGCATTTTTCGGCTTTGCCGGTTTGATTTAGGAGGTATACTATGAATATTACAGCTATTTTAACGGCCGCAGGCATAGTTGCTACTGTCGGCATACTTATAGGAATACTTCTGGGAATTGCGAGTGAAAAATTTAAAGTTGAAGTTGATGAAAAGGAAATATTGGTAAGAGAAGCGCTGCCCGGCAACAACTGCGGTGGTTGCGGCTACCCGGGCTGTGATGGTCTTGCTAAGGCTATTGCAAGGGGCGAAGCTGCGGTATCTCAGTGCCCTGTCGGCGGAGCGCCGGTCGCTGCGATTATTGCGGAGATTATGGGAGTTTCGGTAGGTGATTCTGAGAAAAAGGTCGCTTTTGTAATGTGCAACGGCAAATGTGATAAAACTGTAAGAAATTATACCTACAGTGGAATTATGGACTGTAATAAGGCTATGGTAGTGCCCGGTCAAGGAGGAAAAGCCTGCACTTACGGCTGTATGGGCTTTGGCTCCTGTGTTAAGGCTTGCGAATTTGATTCCATCCACATAGTTGACGGGATAGCACTTGTTGATAAGGAAAAATGCGTTGCCTGCGGAAAATGTGTCAGTGCCTGTCCTAAAAAGCTTATTGAGCTTGTGCCTTATAAGAATAAAACCTTGGTTCAGTGCAACTCTCAGGACAAGGGCAAGGAGGTTAAGTCAAAATGCTCAGTCGGATGTATTGCCTGCACCATGTGTACTAAGGTCTGTGAATTTGACGCTATTCACATGATGGGAAATGTTGCAAAGGTGGAGTATGCCAAGTGTACTGAGTGTGGTAAATGTGCTCAGAAATGCCCGGTTAAGATTATCTTGTCTGATAAGCTTCAGGCAGTTCCTCAGAAGGCTGAAAAAGTCAGTGTGGCAAATTAATTCTTAGTAAGCAGCAAAGCAGGCTGCAGATATCCAGCTTTATCAGACTTATTTTCAGGATATTAATAAAATTCCGCTCAATCATCTATTTTGATGACTGAGCGGAATTTTGATTTTTTAAATTAAAATAAAAATGAGCTACTGCTTTCATTATTATTTTGATTGGAATTTAAATATTGCTCCATCAGGTACAGCAAGTTTTCCGTCAATAGTTTCGGTACTGCTGGAAGCCTCAGCGATAAAGCTGATACTGTCACTGTTTTGAATATTAAACTTAAACGTATATTTGTTGTCATCAGTAGTGCAGGTAACTGTATCTTCATTAATTTTTATACTTCCAACAGAGTAATACGAGGATAATAAATCAAAGCTGAAACTGAAAGTATTTTTTCCCAAATCAAATGATATAGAGGGTGCAGCTGCAGCATCGGAGTTTTGCATGGTATATACTCCCGTTTTTAAATTTGCAGCTTGCCGACTACAGGCAATTAAGAAAAGTAAGGAGAAGGTAATGAGTGTCAATATTATTTTTGAAAAATTTCGCTTCATAAATTAAATCCTTTCCAAGAGTTGAAATATTAAAAAGAATATTAATTAATTTTATGATAAGGGTAGTTTTTTATTTCTGCTTAGATTGGAATTGTGATAGCTCTTATCTAAGCTTACATCCCTGCCGAACCAGTCAGGAGCAATAAATGAATTTGCCTCCTTCTCATCTTTAAATTCTACCTCTACAATTATTAGCCCCTTAAGCTCCGCTTTAAATATATCAAGTTCCGCTTTTAAATCAGGACAGCCCTGTAACGGTATTATATACCTGGTTTTTCTTATTATAAGATTGTCACATTTTTTTATAAGATGATTAAAGCTTTCCCTATCAAGGGGAAGATTGTATTCAGAATGCTTTATAAAACCGCTTCCTTTATAAGTAAGGAAATACTCCTCATTTTCACTTCTGACTCTTATTGCAGGAAAAGTATTTAAATATCCCTGTAAAATCTCCTTTTTAGGGTAGCTTTCCAAATTGTCAGGCAGTTTTTTTACTAAAAATTTTCTCTCTATTTCAATATTATCCATAAGCTTTCCTCCGGAAGTTGTTTTCGTCCTGCTACAATGTTGAAACATTGAAGATTTGCTTTTTTAGATTTTGTTTAATCTGTATATTCGTATTATATAATAAATAATAATGGGAGTAAAGCACAGGTCATTTGATTGACGTTTACTTTGCAGTAATATGATTATAACAATTTAATAAAAAGATTGAAATTCTGTATAACTTTTAGTAAAATATGTTTATAACAAATCAAGTCTGGAGGTTATACTTATGAATGTATATGATACAAAGAATATTAGAAATGTTGTTCTTCTTGGACATGGAGGTGCAGGAAAATCGACTGCTGCCGAAGCTCTTTGCTATATCAGCGGAGCAGTTTCAAAGCCTGGTAAGATAACTGACGGAAATACGGTCAGTGACTATGATAAGGAAGAAATTAAACGTGGCTTTTCTATAAGCACCTCACTGATACCCATAGAGTATAAGGGCGAGAATGGCAATATAAAGATAAATCTTTTGGATACACCCGGATATTTTGATTTCGTAGGGGAAGTTGAGGAGGCGGTAAGTGTCGCCGATGCCGCTATTATAGTGGTAAACTGTAAGGCGGGAGTTGAGGTGGGCACTGAGAAAGCCTGGGAGCTCTGTGAGGAATACAAACTTCCGAGAATTATTTTTGTTACGAACATGGACGATGACAAGGCAAGCTTCAGAGAGCTTTTGCTTAAGCTTGAAACTAAGTTTGGCAGAAGGATTGCTCCCTTCCATCTTCCTATCAGAGAAAATGAAAAATTTGTAGGCTTTGTAAATGTTGTAAAAATGAAGGGACGCAGGTTTACCAAGCTTTCAGATTATGAGGAATGTGAAATCCCCGACTATTCTGAAGCAAACCTTAAGATTGCAAGAGAAGCACTTATGGAGGCAGTTGCTGAAACAAGTGAAGAATATATGGAAAGATATCTTTCAGGCGGAGAATTTACCGACAATGAAATAGCAGAGGCTCTTAAGGACAATGTAAGTGAAGCGGCTATAGTTCCTGTAATGATGGGCTCGGGAATTAATATACAGGGCTTTAAAGCACTGCTTATGGCAATAGAAAGGTACTTCCCTTCACCTGATTATAGTGAATGCGTAGGTGTGGATGTAAGCAATGGAGAGAGGTTTGTAGCTAAATATAATTCGGATGCAAATCTTTCAGCTAAGGTATTTAAAACTATAGTAGACCCTTTTATAGGAAAATATTCACTTATTAAGGTATGTACTGGAGTACTTAAATCAGATACCGCAATTTATAATGTTTCAAAGGAAACCGAGGAAAAATCTGGAAAGCTTTATATACTCAGAGGAAAAGAAGCTATAGAGGTTTCTGAAATAAGAGCGGGAGATATAGGTGCGATTGCCAAGCTTAATGTTACCCAGACCGGTGATACCATAGCGCTTAAGAATGCGCCTATCCTTTATCACAGACCTAAAATCTCAAAACCCTATACCTATATGAGATATAAGGCTGTAAATAAAGGCGATGAAGATAAGATGTCTTCAGGCTTTGCCAAGCTTATGGAAGAAGACTTGACACTTCGTACTGTTATGGATACCGAAAACCGTCAGTCGCTTGTCTACGGCATAGGCGAACAGCAGCTTGAGATAGTTGTAAGCAAGCTTTTAAACAGGTATAAGGTTGCTATAGAGCTTTCAAAGCCCAAAATTGCTTTTAGAGAAACTATAAAGAAAAAGGTTGAGGCTGCCGGAAGATATAAAAAGCAGTCAGGTGGACATGGTCAGTTCGGTGATGTTAAGATGAGCTTTGAGCCTTCAGGAGATTTAAAAACCTCTTATATATTTGAAGAAACAATTTTTGGCGGAGCGGTACCTAAAAACTACTTTCCGGCTGTTGAAAAGGGAATAGCTGAATGCTGCCTTAAAGGACCTCTTGCAGCCTATCCCGTGGTAGGTGTAAAGGCAGTGCTTTTAGACGGCTCCTATCATCCGGTGGACTCCTCGGAGCTGGCTTTTAAAATGGCGGCTACGCTTGCTTTTAAAGATGGCTTTATGAGGGCGAACCCTGTTCTGCTTGAGCCTATAGCTTCACTTCATGTCATAGTTCCTGACAAATTTACCGGAGATGTAATGGGCGATATAAACAGGAGAAGGGGCAAAGTACTTGGCATGGATTCTACTCACGGAGGCAAGCAGAGGATAATGGCAGATATTCCTATGTCGGAGCTTTTGGGATATAATACCGATTTAAGAGCAATGACAGGCGGAATAGGAACCTATTCTTATGAGTTTGACCGCTATGAGCAGGCACCGGCTGAGATACAGAAAAAAGAGGTTGAAGCGAGGGCTTCAAAGCTTGACAATTCCGAGGCTTAGTCTGTAAGGCTCAATAAAAATACAGTTTTAGAAATAAAAGCTGCCGCTTTATGAATTTTTATTCATCACAAAAACGGCAGCTTTCTTATTTATCGTCCGCAGGACTATTTCGCCTGTCCAGCAGCAAGTTGTATTTTCACTTAATCGTTAATCAGCTTTAGCTCTTAGTCCGCTTTCCTTTCTTATTGTAATATCACTTTCATTTTCTTTAAAGCCGTCGGGGTTGTTTTTCTGCCATCTCCATGAATCCCTGCACATGGTTTCAAGATTTCTTTTGGCTTCCCAGTCCAGCTCTCTTTTTGCCTTTGAGGCATCTGCATAGCATTTAGGCACGTCGCCCTCGCGCCTTTCTTTAAATACATAGTTGATGCGAAGGTCATTTGCTTTTTCAAAAGCATTTATAACATCAAGCACCGAATAGCCTGTGCCTGTTCCGAGATTGTAGATTCTGACTTCAGGCTGCTGTTGCATCATCTTTTCAAGTGCTTTTAAATGTCCGTGGGCAAGGTCTACTACATGAATATAATCTCTTATGCAGGTTCCGTCAGGGGTATCATAGTCATTGCCGAATACTCCAAGGCAGACAAGCTTGCCTGCTGCAACCTGTGTGATATAGGGCAGAAGATTATTCGGGATGCCCTTCGGATTTTCTCCGATTTTGCCGGATTCATGTGCCCCTATAGGATTAAAATATCGCAGAAGCATGATATTCCAGTCTTTATCGGAGGTATGGAGGTCTGTAAGGATTTGCTCAAGCATTCCCTTTGTCCTTCCATAAGGATTGGTGATATTTCCCATCGGGCATTCCTCAGTGATAGGAATAAAGGCAGGTTCTCCGTATACTGTTGCACTTGAAGAAAATACTATATTTTTACAGTTGTGTTTTCTCATGACCTCACAGAGAATTAAAGTACCGGTAATATTATTGTGATAGTATTCCAGCGGTTTATAAATAGATTCTCCGACTGCTTTTAAGCCTGCAAAATGGATTACCGCTTCTATGTTTTCATTTTCAAAAACATTTGTCATGCCTTTTTTGTCAAGGCAGTCAATTTTATAGAATTTAAATTTTTTGCCGGTAATTTCTTCAACTCTGCTAAGTGCAATCTTTGATGAGTTAATCAAATTATCAACTACTACTACCTCATAGCCTGCGTTTAAAAGCTCTACACAGGTATGGCTGCCTATAAAGCCGGCACCTCCTGTAACTAAAATTGACATATAATTCTCCTTTTAAATTTAATAGGATATTTTATTACTATATAAAACAGATATAAATAAAACAGACATTTATATAAATGCAATTCTTAATGATGGAACAGCCTTACTCCGGTAAATGCCATAGCAATTTTGTATTTATCGCAGACAGCTATAACCTGACTGTCTCTCATAGAGCCTCCGGGCTGAGCAATATATCTGACTCCGCTTTCATAAGCCCTTTCAATATTATCTCCAAAGGGGAAAAAGGCATCGGAGCCAAGACTCACATTATTAACCTTGGCAAGGTATTCCTTTCTTTCATCTTCAGAAAGCATTTCAGGTCTATGCTTAAAAAATCTCTGCCAGTTCCCGTCTTTTAAAAGCCTTGCACTGTTTCCGATATAGGTATCTATCGCATTGTCCATATCGCATTTTTTTAAGCCTTCAATAAAGGGCAGCTTAACTACCTTGGACATTTGTCTAAGGTGCCAGAAATCAGCTTTATCACCGGCAAGCCTTGTGCAGTGTATTCGTGACTGCTGCCCCGCACCTATGCCTATAGCCTGCCCGCCCTTAGCATAGCAGACTGAATTTGACTGAGTATATTTCAGCACTATTAAAGAAATCAGCAAATCTCTTAGAGCCTCCTCTGGAATAATTTTATTTTCAGTCACTATGTTTAAAAGCAAGTCCTTATTAAGCTCTATTTCATTTCTGCCTTGCTCAAAGGTAATTCCAAATACCTGCTTTCTTTCGGTCATCGGCTCTGTAGCAGCAGCCGGGCTGTAATTTTCATCAATTTGTATTATATTATAGGCACCTTTTTTCTTTGCTTTAAGAATCATCAGTGCCTTTTCTTGATAGCCGGGAGCTATAATACCGTCCGACACTTCTGATTTTATCAGATTTGCAGTTTCAACGTCACATACCTCGCTCAGTGCTATAAAATCTCCAAAGGATGACATTCGGTCTGCGCCTCTGGCTCTTGCGTAAGCACAGGCAAGAGAACTCAGCTTAATATTTGGATCTATATGACAGGCTCTCTTTAAATTGTCATCCAATTCAAGTCCAAGTGCAGCACCGGCAGGTGACACATGCTTGAAGGAAGCGGCAGCCGGGATATTGAAGGCCGCTTTTAATTCACGTACAAGCTGCCAGGCATTCAGAGCATCGAGAAAATTAATATATCCAGGGCTTCCTGAAAGGATTTTCACCGGAAGCGGCTTTTGATTTTCCATATAGATAGCGGCAGGCCTTTGATTCGGATTGCAGCCGTATTTTAATGCGATTTTAGTAGATTCAGCCATAAATTTAAGCCTTTCTTTATTTATGTTAAAATTTATTTTTATTTATAATTACATCTTTATATTCTTGAGTTGCAATATTAATATATCTTACAAAAAGTGAAATTTTATTTTCTTCATTAAGACTTTCCCAGATTTTCTGAGCAAAAGCATTTATATCGTTGTATTCAACCGCAATTTGCTTCGGCTCTCCCTCAAAGCTCGGCAAAGGATTTGAATCTCGTAGATAGGTATGGATAAAATGTCCCTGCCCGGCTATTGCCTTGTCATAGGCGAAAGCAAATCTGAGGCAGGAATCAGGAGCGCCGTCGTTTGATTTTAAGATAGACAGGGCATAGTGCTGTCCGGCTTTGTCAATCCTTATTATTCCGGAAATTCTGGGAGTATAATTGGGGGCATCAGGCTCAAACTCCCGGCTTCTCAGACACTGCTCAAAGGTAAGCTGCCTGTCCATGCCCTGGCAGATTGTATCAGTCTGGTCGCCGTTACTGATTATAGTTTTATTCCCAAGCACTTTGACAGGCTGGTAAATTATAAGAGAGGGGTCAATTACCTTAGATTTGTCAAAGGGCTTGGTAATGATGCCGTCTTTTTCAGCCGCAAAAATCCTGTTGCGTGAATTTTCGCTTCTGCCCATTATAAAGTAGACGGCAACAGCATTTTCACGGTCGGGGCTTTGACCGATTACTATGCCTCGACCGGGATAAGAATTATTGCTGAGTTCGTCAAATAATGAAAACACATTCATTTCCTCCTTTAAGATATATATAATATAATAAGACAAATGCTTTATCTTTACAAGCATAAAAACTGCCCTCTATTTTAATTTTAAATAGCAGGGCAGTTTAAAAATGAAAATTTATTTTACAGCTTAAAGTTTACCTTATCGTCATAGTAAGGCTCTTTTGAAGAGTCCTCAGGGTCTGAAATATTTAAATGTAATTCTACATCTTCAACCTTGTCGATTTTATTATTTTTTATATCATCTTCAGACAGCTCCAGACTGACAAATTTACAGTGAGCCGCTGAAATATTGGCAATACTATAAGGATTTACCGAAAAGTCATTTACAGCAACACTATCGACACTAAATAATATGTCAGCCTCAGATTTATTTACCACAAAAAGATTTATATTGTATCCGCCAAATTGATTTGCCTTGCCTCCGGTCACAACCACCTGTGCGTATTCATTGTCAACGAGAATCTGGTCTGAGGCTTTAGGCTTGCGCTCATATTTTACAGCTTTGTCCTCACCATAAGGGTAGATATGAACGCTGTCTTTAAAAACAGGCTCTGAGAAATAATTCTCCGCTTCAGTAACCGAAAAGGTAAATTCTATATCGGTAAAACCATAGTTATCCTCATCTTCATCAATTTGACTGTCTATAAAATATATAGCTTCATTTGCTTTTTTGCCTGCTGAAACTGTGTTATAAAGAGTAGGAATAAATTCTATTCCGTCTATAGAGCCTGAAACTACGGTGAAGGTAAGGTCTTTGTCTGGAGTTTTATTTTCCAAATAGACACTAAATTTATTTCCCCATATATTATCTTCTTCAATTCCTGTGATTTTAATAGTACAGCTTTCATTGTCTACCACTGTCATTTCAGTGAAGGAATAGTCGGTATTTTTAGACTTTTTATCAGCTTTGGACTTTTTGCTCTTGTCCTCTTCATCCTTTTTGTCTTTATCCTCTTTGTTTTTATCTTTTTTAGATGATTTATTTTTGTTTTTCTTTTTCTTTTTTGACTTGGTGGATTCAGTAGTGGAAGATTCCTTATCATTGCCGCTTGCACAGGCTGATACCGAGGTGACAAGCATTAAGGCTGTGATTGCAAATAACAAAAATCTTTTCATTATAATTCTCCTTCTTATTAAAAACCTTGGTGATGATTTCTTAGACTGGCGCCTTAGTCTTAAGAAACCGGAAAGCTAATTATATAATATATACTCATATAACTCCCCAAAGCCTTCCTCAAGCTATGGACTGTAATCTTCTGCTATTATACAGCTTTTTGTTTTTACTTGCCCTACCCAATTGGGTAGGTGCGAGGTAAAAATAAATTCGGAGCAAAACAGCTTGACTTATACTCTTATTTGTAGTATTTTAACATAAATCAGATATGTTGTTAAGTTAAATTATTAAAAAGTCTGAAAAAATCAATGAAATCTTTTTTTCAAACCTAATTTTAAATCTAATTAAAATCCGAAGAATTATAAAATTTAATATAATATTTTTTTAAGAAAGGATAGATACTGGAAAAATATGTTAAGCAAGGTATATAGTGCAGGGCTTTCAGGGATAGAGGGCTTTATAGTATGCTGTGAAACTGATGTGGCTGCTGGGCTTCCGCAGACTGTGCTGATAGGTTATCTTTCAAGCGAAGTCAAGGAAGCGGCAGACAGAGTAAGGACGGCAATAAAAAATTCAGGATATGCCTTAAGCCCCAGGAAAATAATAATCAATCTTTCGCCGGCAGATATAAAAAAAGAGGGATGCAATTTTGATTTGCCGATAGCCTTATCCATATTAGCCTCTTATGGATTGGTAAAAGGTGAAAGGTTTAAGGATTCGCTTTTTGCAGGAGAGCTTTCGCTGGGAGGAAAATTACTTGCGGTAAAGGGAGCTCTTTCTATAGCAGCAGCTGCCAAAGAGGCAGGATTTAGGAGAATTTATCTGCCTGAAGAGAATGCTCTTGAGGGGAGTGCCATAGACGGCATAGAATGCTTCGGAATTAAAGATTTAAGCAATCTTATCCGGATATTAAACGGCAGTCTTGCCCACCCTTTGCCTGCATTTTACCGGGAAGACGGAAGTAATTATGCTGATAAAGCCGATTTTTCCGATATAAACGGACAGGAAATTTTAAAGCGGGCAACTATTATAGCGGTGGCAGGCAGGCATAATATACTTTTCATAGGTCCTGCCGGCACCGGAAAGAGCATGATAGCTTCAAGAATTTCTGGTATTATGCCGCTTATGAGTCTGGAAGAGAGAATAGAAGTTTCAAAAATTTACAGCGTGTGCGGCAGTCTGCCCCAAAATGAGCCTCTTTTAATTAAAAGACCGTATAGAAGTCCCCACCACAGCATATCGCCGAATGCACTGGCAGGAGGAGGGGCAAAGCCCAAGCCCGGAGAAATATCTCTTGCACACCGCGGAGTATTATTTCTTGATGAGCTTGCGGAATTTAAAAGAGAAACTCTGGAGGTTTTAAGACAGCCTATGGAAGATGGAAAAATCAGCATTTCAAGAATAAAGGGCTCTTATATATTTCCGGCAGATTTTATACTCGCAGCTGCAACTAACCCCTGCAAATGCGGCTTCTATCCTGACAGAAATAAATGCCGCTGCGATATAAGACAGATACAGCATTATCTTGGCAGGATAAGCAAGCCTCTGCTGGACAGGATAGATATATGCGTAGAAACCAGACCGCTCTCATATAGTGAGTTAAGAAAAGAGGGCAGCGGCGAAACAAGTGCAGCTATAAGAAAAAGGGTAGAAGCCGTAAGACTTATACAAAATGAAAGGTTTAAAAAGTATGGAATCAGCTTTAACGGGCAGATGGATAAGAAGCTGGTTGACAGATACTGCCTGCTGTCTAAAAAAGACGAGGAATTTTTAAAGGAAATTTATGAAGCGAAAAAAATGAGCGTAAGAGCACTTCATAAGATACTTAAGGTGGCAAGAACAGTGGCAGATATGGAAGAAAGTGAAGGCATACTTCACAAGCATCTCTGCGAAGCTGTAAGTTACAGAGGACTTGAAGAGAAATACTGGGGAGGAAAAAGATAATGGATATAAATTCCTTAGATGCGGTGCTGCATTTTCTTTCATACGTACCCAATGTGGGAGCAGTGAGTGCGGGCAGGCTTTATGAAACAATAACTCCCTTAAATTTAATATATACGCTGAAAAAGGAAGAGCTTATGCTAATTTCGGGGATAGGCAGGGCTGCGGCGGAAGCTGTTAAAAGGATGTCTCTAAAAAAAGAGAGTATATTTGAAGAATATATGAGCCTTGAAAAAGCCGGAATTAAATTTATAACTGTAGAAAATAAAGCTTATCCTAAAAGGCTGTTAAATCTTTATGATAAGCCTATGTGGCTTTATCTGAAGGGAGAATTTCCTGCTGACGAAGAGCACAGTGTTGCTATAGTCGGCAGCAGAGCTGCCACAAATTACGGCAAAGGTTTGGCGGAGCTTCTGTCAAATTCTCTTACAAAAAGGAATATCAATATAATAAGCGGCATGGCACTTGGAATAGATGAGTATGCACATAGAGGAGCCTTAAAACACAAAGGAGCCAAAACCTATGCAGTGCTGGGCTGCGGGATAAATGTATGCTACCCCAAGGAAAATTTTGATATATACTCTCAAATTGCGGAAGGCAGAGGGGGGATAATAAGCGAATATACTCCGAAAAGTAATGCACTTAAGCATAATTTTCCGGTTAGAAACAGGATCATTTCAGGCTTGTCGGATATTATTATAGTGGCAGAGGCAAGAGAGAAATCAGGCTCTATGATAACTGTAAAGCATGCACTTAATCAGGGAAAGGAGGTTTACGCTCTGCCGGGAAGAATCACCGACCCTATGAGCAGGGGCTGCAACAGGCTGATATCTGAAGGGGCAGGAGTCGTACTTTCAGTGGACAGTATACTTGAGAGTCTTGGTCTTATTAAGGATAAAACTCTGATAATTTCTGAAAAGAATATTAACTCTCTTGCCAAGAATGAAAAAAAGGTGTATAGTTGCTTCGATTTGGAGCCTAAATATCTGGAAGATGTGATAAAGGAGTCACGTTTACCCCCTTCCGAAGTAATATCAATAGTTCTTGATTTAGAATTAAGGGGGTATTTAATTCAGATTTCAGGCAATTACTATGGGAGGAATATCAGCAGCTGTCAAAATCTGATTGAGCCTTAACTGTGATATGGCAGCAATGATTGAGAAGAAAATATGGCAAACAGCCTGATTATTGTAGAGTCGCCTGCAAAAGTAAAAACTATAAAGAAATATCTTGGAGCCGATTATGAGGTTACGGCATCAAACGGACATGTAAGAGATTTGCCTAAAAGCAGCCTTGGAATAGACGTTGAAAATCATTATGAACCTAAATATATAACTATAAGAGGCAAGGGAGATATACTTGCAAAGCTGAGAAAAGAGGCTAAAAAGGCGGATAAGGTCTATCTTGCAACTGACCCTGACAGAGAGGGGGAGGCTATAAGCTGGCATTTGATAAATGCGCTTAAGCTTAATGAATCAGGCAAAAAAACCTTTAGAATAAGCTTTAACGAAATTACTAAAAATGCTATAAAAGAAGCGATTAAAAATCCGAGAAGCATTGATATGAATCTTGTTGATGCTCAGCAGGCAAGGAGAGTGCTTGACAGAATAGTAGGCTATAAGATAAGCCCCTTATTATGGGCTAAGATTAAGAGAGGGCTTTCAGCAGGCAGAGTCCAGTCGGTGGCATTGAGGATGATATGTGAGAGAGATTTACAGATAGAGGAGTTTGTGCCTAAAGAATATTGGACTATAGAAGCAGAGCTTACGGGCAGCAATATAAAAAAGCCGATTAAAGCAAAATTTTATGGTGCTAAGTCTAAAATTGAAATTGACAGCAAAGAAGCCTGTGATAAGCTTTTAAATGAGCTTAAGGGACAGAGCTTTAAAATTGAGGAGGTAAATGAGGGAGAAAGGGTAAAAAAAGCCCCGCTCCCCTTTACTACTTCCACTTTACAGCAAGAAGCCAGCAAAAGACTTAATTTTTCTACTTCAAAGACAATGAAGCTTGCTCAGCAGCTTTATGAGGGGGTAGAGGTTAAAGGCAAGGGGACTTTAGCCCTGATTACCTATCTGCGTACCGACTCAACGAGAATCTCGGAGGAGGCGAAAAAGCATGCTGCGGCATTTATAGAAAAAAATTATGGTGTAAGGTACAAAATGACAGCCTGTTCAGATAAAAAATCAGGAGCAAAGATTCAGGATGCACATGAAGCTGTAAGACCTACTGATATAAATCTTACTCCGGTTAAAATTAAGGATTCAATTTCAAGAGATTTATTTAGATTATATCAGCTAATCTGGCAGAGATTTACAGCCAGCCAGATGGCACAGGCGGTTTATGCCACAAAAGGCATAAAGATAAAGGCGGGAGAATATTATTTTACCGTTTCAGGCTCTCATATTATCTTTGACGGCTTTATGAGTGTTTATAAGGAAGATGATGAAAAAGAAGACAGCGATAAGATAATTGCAGCTTTAAAAAAAGGAGATGAGCTTGAACTTAAAAGGCTGGAAAAAAATCAGCATTTTACTCAGCCCCCTGCACACTATACGGAAGCAAGTCTTGTTAAAGCACTTGAAGAGCAGGGAATAGGAAGACCCTCGACCTACTCGCCTACTATTTCTACTATCCTTGCAAGACATTATGCAGTAAAGGAAAATAAAAATCTATATTCAACTGAGCTTGGGCAGGTAGTAAATTCAATGATGCTGAGTCATTTTCCAAGCATTGTCAATAAGGAATTTACCGCTAACCTTGAGCTTTTGCTTGACAGTGTGGGAGAGGGGCAGCTTAATTGGAAAACGGTAATAGAAAATTTTTACCCCGACCTTGACACTGCCGTAGAAAAGGCTGAAAAGGAGATGGAAAGTGTCAAGATAAGTGATGAAGAAAGCGATGTCGTTTGTGAAAATTGCGGAAGAAAAATGGTAATTAAATATGGTCCTTCAGGCAAGTTTTTAGCCTGTCCCGGATTTCCTGAATGCAGGAATACAAAGCCCTATTATAAAAAGATTGGGGTTTGCTGCCCTGAATGCGGCAGGGAGGTTGTACTTAAAAAAACAAAAAAAGGCAGGATTTATTATGGCTGTGAAAATAATCCTGAATGCAGCTTTATGTCATGGGCAAAGCCAAGCTCGGTAAAATGCAGAAAATGTGGAGCTTACATGGTTGAAAAAGGGAAAAAGCTTGTATGCTCTTCTTCAGAATGCGGCTATAATGAAGATAAAATTAAATAAAGTGCGGTTTTAATTATATATTAATTTTTCCTGATATTATGATTTATTTGGAGCAAAAATTATAAAAAAATATATATTACAAGTAAACTCAGCAGATATTTTTATGAATACTTTAGGTTATACTGTTAGGAATAAACTAAAATTATGTTAATTTTAAAATTATTTCCTGAATTATACAGTAAAAAAACGAAAGAATACTTGTATATATTGGATATTTATGTTAAAGTTATAAATGGCTGTAAGGGTGCGACTTTAGCTTTTTTAAGCTATCCAAGCTGACACTTTATTTTTGGTACAACGAACTTAATAGGGAGCAAAAGAAATGAAAATCGAATTATTAGACAAAACAAGAAAAATCAACAATTTATTACAAAACAACAATTCAACCTCTAAGAAGGTCGTTTTTAGTGATATATGTGCTGTCTTGAGTGAGATTCTTGATTCAAATATACTTGTTTTAAGCAAAAAAGGCAAGCTTTTGGGAGTTCATAATGGTGATAAGGTAGAGCTGATAAATGAGTCTATTTCTGAGAACTTAGGCGAAGTGATAGATGATATGCTTAATCAAAGATTGCTTGCAGTGCTGTCAACCAAGGAAAATATAAATCTGACCACTCTCGGATTTGATTTTAAGAATATTAAAAAATATAAGGCTCTGGTTGTACCGGTAAATATAGCAGGCGAAAGGCTTGGCACGCTTTTTATATATAAGGACAGCAAGGAATTTGACATAGATGATATAATTTTGGCTGAATACGGTGCGGTAGTAGTAGGGCTTGAGATGATAAGAAGTGTGAGTGAGGAGGAGGCTGAAAAAAGGCGCAAGCAGGAAGTGGTTAAGTCGGCGCTGTCAACCCTGAGCTCCTCGGAGCTGGAAGCTATAAGGTTTATATTTGACGAAATTGAAGATAATGAAAGTGTGCTGATTGCGAGTAAGATAGCCGACAAAGCAGGAATTACCAGGTCGGTTATAGTCAATGCCTTAAGAAAGCTTGAAAGTGCCGGGATAATTGAGAGCCGCTCCTCAGGTATGAGAGGAACCTATATAAGGATAGTAAACGACCTCGTAGAAGAAGAGCTTGAGGCACTTACCGGCAAAAAAACGGTAAAAGAGGAAGAATAATAAGGCTTGCGTGCAGCTTTATTTTATGATAAAATGCATAAGCTTATATATAGAACACGCCTGATGTATGTAAGGCGGTGTCAGAGCATGCAGCTGATACCTTACAAAAATTTCAGGCGGAAGAAAAACCAAATTAAAGGAGAATTAACAAATGAGTGTAATTTCAATGAAGCAGCTGCTTGAAGCGGGAGTTCACTTCGGGCATCAGACAAGAAGATGGAATCCTAAGATGGCTCCATACATCTATACGGAAAGAAACGGAATACATATAATTGACCTGCAAAAAAGTGTAGGAATGGTGGATGCGGCTTATAAGGCTATATCAGACATAGTTTCCGAGGGAGGAAGCATATTGTTTGTAGGCACTAAGAAGCAGGCACAGGATACTATTAAAGAAGAAGCGGAGCGCTGCGGCATGTTTTATGTAAATGAGAGATGGCTCGGAGGAATGCTCACCAACTTCAAGACTATACAATCAAGAATTAAAAGACTTCAGAAAATTGAAGAAATGAGCCAGGATGGAACCTTTGATGTGCTTCCCAAAAAAGAGGTGCTTGAGCTTAGAAAAGAATGGAGCAGACTTGAGAAGAATCTTGGCGGAATTAAATTTATGAAGAAAATTCCGGATGCTATTTTTGTAGTAGACCCTAAGAAAGAAAGAATCTGTGTGCAGGAGGCTCATACTCTTGGAATTCCTCTTATAGGAATTTGTGATACAAACTGTGACCCTGAAGAGCTGGATTATGTAATTCCCGGCAATGATGATGCAATACGTGCAGTAAGGCTTATAGTTTCAAGGATGGCAGATGCTGTGATAGAAGCCAATCAGGGCGAAGTAGTATCTCAGGAGGAGGCTGAAACCGCAGCAGCTCAGGAGGCTGAAGCAGTCGAAGCATCCAGTGAAGAATAAAGACTTTGGATAAAGCAAATATTATTATGATGCTGTAAAGCTTGCAGTATCAAATCATATATTAAACAGGAGGTTAATATGGCAGAGATTACTGCTGCATTGGTAAAGGAACTTAGAGAAATGACCGGTGCCGGTATGATGGATTGTAAAAAGGCACTTACCGCAACTGAGGGAGATATAGACAAGGCAATAGATTTCCTCAGGGAAAAGGGACTTGCAGGAGCACAAAAGAAGGCGGGACGTATAGCGGCTGAGGGAATTGTTGAAACCCTGGTATGTGATTGCGGAAAAGATGCTGTAGTAGTAGAGGTAAATGCTGAAACTGATTTTGTGGCTAAAAATGAAAAGTTTAAATTATTTGTATCTGAGGTGGCAGCACAGGCAATTAATACAGAGGCTTCAGACCTTGAAGCATTTTTAAATGAAAAATGGAAGCTTGATGAGAGTGTTACTGTCAAGGAAAAGCTTTCAAGCATGATTTCTATTATAGGCGAAAACATGAATATCCGCAGATTCGAGCAGCTCCATGAGCCGAACGGAATTGTAGTTGACTACATACATGCCGGAGGCAAGATAGGAGTTTTGGTTGATGTAGAAACTGATGTTGTCAATGATGCAATCAAAGAGATGGGAAGAAATATTGCTATGCAGGTTGCGGCTCTCAAGCCTATTTACACTTCAGATGAAGAAGTACCGGTTGACTATATTGAAAGAGAGAAAGAGATTCTTGTTGCACAGATTAAAAATGATCCCAAGGAGTCTTCAAAGCCGGATAAGGTAATTGAAGGCATAGTTAAAGGACGTGTAGCTAAGGAGCTTAAGGAAATCTGCCTTCTTGACCAGAACTATGTTAAAGCAGCAGACGGCAAGCAAAGAGTTTCAGATTATGTAAAGGAAGTTGCAAAGGCAAATTCGGCAAAGATTACAATAAAGAGGTTTGTACGTTTTGAAACAGGTGAAGGTCTTGAAAAGAAAAATGAAGACTTTGCTGCTGAGGTTGCAAAACAGTTAAATTCTTAATTAAAGCACGAGCAAGTAAGCAGGCGGGCTGCGAATGTCCGCCTTACAGGACACCGGGGATTTATTTCACCGGTGTTTTTTAAAAAGAAAAATTTTATATTATAAAGGAGGATATTATGCTAAAGCATGTGGTTATGTGGAAATTTAAAGAAGATTCAGAACTTGAAAAGGCTTACGCTTCAGATAAAAATAAAAGTAATTTTATTAATAAATCAGAGGATATTAAAGCTGATATAAAAAAAACTCTGAAGACAAGGCTTGAGGCTCTTGTAGGAGTGATACCGGAGCTGATAAGCTTAAAAGTGATAGAGCTTCCGCTTCAAACCTCTACCCATGATGTAGCCTTAATCTGCGAAGTAAAATCGGAAAAAGACCTTGAAGGGTATGCGAAGGACAAAAGACATACAGAAATTATTGAAAGCTGCATTAAGCCGTATTTAACTGAAAGATGCTGTCTTGATTATATAGAATAGGGAGATAAGAATGAAAGTACTGCACTGTCTGGCTCAGCTTCCCTCACATACCGGAAGCGGAATTTATTACAGTATACTGGCAAAGGGACTTAAGGAGTCAGGGCATGAAAATGCTTTTCTCTATGCAACTCAGGAGCCTTTTAAGCCTGATATGGGGGAAGATGCTGTAAAATATGAGGTGAAGTTTTTAAGTGATAAGCTTGAGTTTCCTATTGCAGGAATGAGTGATGAAATGCCTTATAATTCTACAATATATTCACAGATGAGTGAGCCTATGCTTGATGCCTGGCACAATGCCTTTAAAACACAGCTGATAAAAGCTAAAGCAGAATTTAAGCCTGATATAGTGCTTAGTCACCATCTGTTTATGCTCACTTCACTTGTAAAGCAGATTTTCAGTGATACTCCTGTGATAGGTATAGCTCACGGAACTGATTTAAGGCAGATTAAAAAATATCCGTATTTCAGGGAAAAATATATGGAAGCCGTAGCAAGGCTTGAGGGCTGTATAGCGATTGCTCCTAAGGATTTGCCGGACATAGAAAAAATTGTAGGTATCAATAAGAATAAGGTAAGAGTTATGGGAGGAGGCTTTAACAGTGCTCTTTTTTATAAGGCTGATGGTTTAAAGGATAGAAATGATATTTTTTTACTCTATGCAGGAAAAATATCAGCTTCAAAGGGAGTGTATGAGCTGGCTTCAGCCATACCTCAGATAATAAAAAGGCTTCCTGAGACCTTGATAAAAAAGCTTTCAATTGAAATAGTAGGAAATGCCGACCCGGCCCAGACTGAGCTGTTAAATAAGCTTTCCGGTAATTTTTCGGGACTTAGGATTTTACCTGCCCTGCCCCAGACCGAGCTGGCAGAAAAAATGAGAAAATCCGATATTTTTATCCTTCCCTCTTATTATGAAGGGCTTGGATTAGTTAATATAGAAGCCCTTGCCTCCGGCTGTTTAGTAGTCACCACGGAGATAGAGGCTCTTATCTGGCTGCTTGGAGATAAGATTAATGCTTCAGGAGTAGTAGAATATGTCAAGCTGCCAAGACTGTTTGATACCGACAAGCCCTATGAGGAAGATAAGCCCGAATTTATAAATCGCCTTGCAGATAAAATCACTGCTCAAATTGAAAGGGCTTGTAAAGGCTATAAAGCTGATGAGGAGGTGTATCAGGAAATAGCTGCTCATTCCTGGAAGGGAATTATTGCCAAGACGGATAAATATATCAGAGAATTAAAGCAGCTGAACAAAGCCTCTGATTGGGAATAAGCCCTGATAAATACAGTATATAACAGAAAGCAGATAGAAAATAATGAGAATAATTCATACCGGTGACTGGCATCTGGGCAAAAATCTGGAAGGCCACAGCAGACTTGATGAGCAGGAGAAATTTTTAGATTTTTTTATTAAAAAATGTGATGAGCTTAGTCCGGAGCTGATACTGATAGCTGGTGATATTTATGATACTCCCAATCCTCCGGCGAGAGCAGAAAGGCTTTTTTATGATGCCCTTAAAAAGCTTTCAAGAGGTGGAGAGTGTGTAAGCGTGGTAATAGCGGGAAACCATGATAATCCGGAGCGTATAGCTTCCGCCTGCTCACTTGCAGCAGAGCATGGAATAATAATCTCAGGCACTCCAAAAGCTGTGGTGCAGACGGGAGCTTACGGGAAACATAGAGTAACTGCTTCAGGAGAAGGCTTTTTTGAGCTTGAGATAAATGGTGAAAGGGCTGTGATAGTTGCGGTCGCTTATCCAAGTGAAAAAAGGCTTAATGAGGTATTTTACCGGGATAAAGAGGATGAAAAAGAAAGGCAGGCAAGCTATGCAAAAAAGGTGGGCAGATTATTTAAAAGGCTTGAAGCTAATTTTAAGGAAGACAGTATAAATATTACCTTAAGTCATCTATTTGCTTTCGGCTCCGAGCCCTCAGGCTCCGAAAGAAGCAGCTCCTTGGGAGGAAGCTTTATTATAAATACCGAGCTTTTGCCTAAGCATGCGGATTATACAGCCCTCGGGCATATACATAAGCCTCAGATACTGCCAAATACTGGCGGCAGAGTCAGATACTGCGGCTCGCCTATACATTATAATAAGGCTGAGATTTCATTTAATAAATCATTTTATTATATTGACATAAATAAAGCAAAGAATAAGTCGGACTTTAATATTAGAGCTGTTCAGATACCTGTTTTTAAGCCCATCTGTATCTGGAAAGCTAAATCTGCGGCAGAAGCTATAGAAATGTGCCGGCAGCATTCAGGGGAGGAAAGCTGGGTGTATCTGGAGGTTAAATGCAGCAGCTATATCAGAGAAAATGAGATAAAACAGATGAAAACACTTAAAAAGGATATAATTGAAATCCGCCCCATTATAGAAGCTCAGGAAAATAGAAGAAAGCTTGAAATATCGGAGCTGTCCTTTAAAGACAAATTTATTGAGTTTTACAAGCAGCAAAATAAAAATGCTCCGGATAAAGAGCTGCTACAAATGCTGCTTTCAATAATGGAGGAGGAAGCTGTTGAAACCGATTAAAATAAGCATTAGGGGATTTAATTCCTTCCTTGACGAGCAAAGCATTGATTTTGAAGAGCTTGGGAAAATGGGAATCTTCGGTATCTTTGGACCTACAGGCAGCGGCAAGTCAAGCATCCTTGACGCACTTACCTTTGCGCTTTATGGAAGGATAGCAAGGGATAATGCAAGAGAGCAGTATATAAATATCAATACTGATACCGCAAGAATAATTTTTGAATTTGCCATAGATGCCGGAAGCAAGGAAATATATAAAGCGATAAGAGAGATAAAAAAGGATAAGGACGGCAAGGTAAGCACCAAGCAGCTCAAGCTGCTCAGAGTCTTTCCTCAAGAGGAGATAATTGCAGAAAAAGAGGGAGAATTTAAGGCTGCAATCAATAACATTATAGGGCTTGAATATCAGGATTTTATTAAAACTGTAGTGCTTCCTCAGGGAGGCTTTAATGATTTTTTGAAAATGGAGGGACGTGACAGGAGAGTTATTTTAGAAAGACTATTTAACCTTGAGGAATATGGAGATGCACTTGAAAAAAAGATTAAGCTCAGACTGGATTATTATGAAAGTGAAAATACTAAGCTTACGGGAGGGCTGGCTTTATACAAGGAGTATACCGAAGAAGCCTTTGCCGAGCTTGATAAAGAGCTTAATAAATGTTTCGAGGAGCTTCGAGAGATAGAGCTTAAAAAAGAAAACAGCGAGCTTAAGCTTAATCTGAACCGGAGCAGCTATGAAAAACAGCTGAGAATAGCCAAATTAAAATCTGAGCTGGAGGACCAGTATAGCTTAGAGGCTGATATCGGCAGCTGCAGAAAAAGGCTTGAGCTTAATTCTATTGCAGAAAGAATCCTTCCCTTTATAGCAGATTATGAAAGCAGCATTAATAAAGAAAATGAGACTCAGGCAGAGCTTGAAAAAATAAAACAAAGCTATGAACAGATTCAGCAACAAACAGATTCGGCAAAGAAGAGATATATTAAGTATGAAAATGAATTTAATGAAAGAGGAAGTCTGCTTTTCGAAAGAAAAATAATACTTAATGCTTTAATTTCAGACTGGGAGGATTACGCTGAAAAAACAGATAAATTCAGCGAATTTAAAAAAATCTATGACAAATTAAACAGGGATTATAATCTTTGCTTAAAGGACTATGACACAAAATCCTCCGAGATAAGTGAGCTTAATACCAAAATTTCTAATTTAAAGGAAAAATTAAAGGCTGATACGGTAGATGCCGCCTTTAGAAACAGGCTGATTAAGGTTTGCGAGCTTTATACTACTTTAAGTCAGCTTGAAAAAAATTTTAAGTCGCTTGATGACTCAGATAATGCAGACAGAGAGAAAATCAAAAAATTAGAAGCTGAAATAAATATTAAGAGGGAAAAGCTAAATTCAGCCGAAGATAAAATTAAAGAGCTGGAAAAGCTTAAAGCTGCATTAAATAATCACCCCTTATCTCTGCCGATGTCAGCTTCTTCTTTAATCCAGGATTATGAGGAGCTGTATAATAAAATTGAAAAAAGAGAAAATCTGAAAAATAATCTGGAGAGTATAAATACAGAGCTGGAAGCCTTAAACCAAGAATGCAAAAAGACAGGCTCAGAGCTTAAAGCTTCAAATGAAAAGCTTAGTAAGCTGAATATTGAAAGAGAAACATATATTAAAAATTTGGAGATTTTTAATATAAGCAAAAATTTAAAGCCCCAAGATGTATGTCCAATCTGCGGAAATGTGATACAGAATATAACGCATAAAACAAACAGCAAAGATTTTAATAATTTTAATAATAAAATTAACAGGCTTGAATCAGAAATAAAAAATACGGAAAAAAACATACAAGGCTTATTGCAAGCTAAAGCAGAAATTGAAGCGAAGCTTGCGGTAATTAATGAAAGAAAAGAAAAAAATCTTGAAGAAATTTCTTTACTTGATATAGTTGGGATTCCGGACAGTCTAATAATTAAAATTAAACAGATTTCAGATGTTTCAGAGGATGAACATTCTGAGAATTATATAAAAGCCGCAGAAAGCCTTTTAGAAAAAGCTAAAATAATCAGTTCAGATAAGATTGATGATACCACGGATATGGAAATAAAAAATATTAAAGATTTTATCTTAAATGACATAATAAGAATCAAAAAATTATCTGAAGGTATAATTAAAGAGCTTTCCGGGTGCAATGAAAAAAGCAAAGAGCTTAATGAAGAAAAAAATAGATTTTTAACGGAGCTGGCAGCAGCTGATGCGGGTCTTAGTGCTTATGAAAGCAATATTGAAAAAAATATACCTGCAAAGCAATCTTTATTAGGAAATATTAATACTATAAAAGAAGAGATTAATATTAAATATAATGATTGTAAAAGTAATCCGAAGGCTGAGCTTGAAAGACTTTCGAATTTAGAAAAAATTAATGCGGAAATAAGTCTTGAAATAGAATCCGACGAGCAAAAGCTTGAGGAATTAAACTCTGCCGCAAATACAAACTGCTTAAAGCTGAATGAATTAAACCTTGAAAAAAAAGAGTATGAAACCAAGCTTACGGAATATGAAAAGGATTTAATCAGCCTTAAAAGCAAGCTGTCAGATATTAACGGAGAGCTTGAAAATCCGGCTGAGGAGCTTAAAGCTGTAATTAAAGAGGCTTCTGAGCTGGAAGCTAATTTAAAGACTAGCCGGCAAGCCTTTGACAGGTTTAAGGAGGAAGCCTTTGAAATCGAAAAAAGCGTGGCGGTACTTGAAAAAAATCTTAAATATATAAAAGAGGCGGCTGCTGCCAAAAAAGCGGAGGTTTTAAATAAATTTAAGCAATACAGTACAGAAGATAGGGGACTAAGCTCTGATATAGCCGGAATAATATCTGAAATAAACAGAAATATACTTAAAGACAGCCTTAAGTCTGAACTGGAGGTCAAAGTAAAGAAATATGATGAAGCCGTAAAACAGCTTAGTATGGCTTTAGAAGAGCTTCAAAGCAATTTGGGAGAAAGCTATTTAAGCGAGGAAGAATATAAGGCTTCAGAACTGGAAAATAAAAAAATAAATGAAGCCTATAAAAAAATAAATGAGAAAGCTATCACACTTAGGGAAAGGCATGCTGAGTTTATTAAAAGACTTAATGAGTCGGAGGAGCTTAATAAAAAAAGTGAGGTGATAGCCGGAAAAATAGCCTTGGTTAAAGAGCTTAAAGCAGCAGTGGGAGCAAGAAAGTTTGTAGAGTTTATGGCACTCAAGCAGCTTGATTATATAGCTGCAAGTGCCAGTGAAAGACTTTTTGAAATAAGCTCAGGAGCTTACGGGCTTGAAACGTCAGAGGACGGCTCATTTAAAATAAGAGATTATAAAAATGGCGGGAAATTAAGAAATGTTAAAACTCTTTCAGGAGGAGAAAGCTTTGTAGTATCACTTTCGCTGGCACTTGCACTCTCTGCACATATACAGCTGAAAAGCTCTGCTCCGCTTGAGCTTTTCTTTCTTGACGAGGGATTTGGAACTCTGGATGAGGATTTGCTGGAGGTAGTTATGGATTCTCTTGAGAGGGTGCACAATGAAAGGCTTAAGGTAGGACTTATTTCACATGTGGAATATCTTAAGCAGAGAGTCCCCGTAAAGCTGATAGTAAGACCTGCACTTTTGGGAGGGGACGGCAGCAAGGTACGCTTGGAATATAGTTAATTCTGATAAAAAAAGAGATTAAACTGATGTCTGCTTTACTTATATTGTTGATTATGTTAAAATAACCTTGACCTAAAGGTAATTTCTTTAATAAATTATCAAAAATATATTTAACGGAGGTATAAAGAAATGGACACAAATAAGTTAGGCCGTATTCTTGCAAAAATGGAAGAAAAGGGTATTCCTCAGATGATTATCACTGACCCGCCAGCTATATTCTATCTCACAGGCAAGTGGATTTACCCCGGTGAAAGACTTCACGCACTCTATATTAATGTAAATGGAAAGCATAATTTCATAATTAATAAGCTCTTCCCGCAGGAAACCGACTTAGGCGTTGAAATTACTTACTACGATGATATAGAAGACGGTGTTGAAATACTTTCACGCTTTGTTGAGAAGGACAAGGTTATCGGAGTTGACAAGGTATGGCCTTCAAAATTCCTTTTAAGATTGCAGGAGCTTGGAGCAGGAAGCAAGTTTGTCAACGGCTCTGTTATAGTTGATAAAATCAGACAGATTAAGGATGCCAAAGAGCAGGAGACCATGATTGAATCTTCAAGAATCAATGATCAGGTTATGGGCGAGCTGATTCCCTGGGTAGTAAAGGGACTTACCGAAAGAGAGCTTAACGCAAAGGTAAGAGAGATTTATAAAAAGCACGGTATTACCGAGGTATCCTTTGACCCGATTACCGCTTACGCAAAGGGAGCTGCCGACCCCCATCATGTTACCGATGACAGCAAGGGAAAGCACGGCGACTGTGTTATACTGGACATAGGAGGCTTTTATAAGAACTATGCTTCGGATATGACAAGGACAGTGTTCATAGGCTCAGTAAGTGAAAGACAGAAAGAAATTTATAATATAGTTCTTGAGGCGAACTTAAGAGGCATTGCAGCTGCAAAGCCCGGAGCAAAGATGAAGGACGTAGACCTCGCTGCAAGAAATTACATTGAAGAAAAGGGCTATGGAAAATACTTTACCCACAGAACAGGGCATTCAATAGGTTTGGAGGACCACGAAGTCGGCGATGTTTCCTCAGTAAACGAAGAAATTATAGAGGTTGGACAGTGCTTTTCAGTTGAGCCGGGCATCTATCTTCCTGACGAGGGAATAGGCGTAAGGATTGAAGACCTTGTACTTGTTACAGAAGACGGCTGCAAGGTTCTTAATGAATATACCAAAGACATTATAGTAGTTCCGGAAGAATAATAATCATAATCAGGAGGCTGTGGAGTCATGGCAAAAATTACAGAAGGATATATGCCATATTTGAATAATAAAACCTATTACAGAATAGTGGGAGAAAGGATGGGTAAAAAGAAACCCCTTTTATTTCTGCATGGAGGTCCAGGCTCCACGCATAATTATTTTGAGGTGCTTGATAAGGTTGCCGATTTGGATGGGCGTCAGCTTATAATGTATGACCAGATAGGCTGTGGAAATTCATTTATAGACGGCTGCCCGGAGCTTTGGACCAAGCAGACTTGGGTGAACGAGCTTAGGGCTTTAAGAGAGCATCTTGGGCTTGACGAGGTACACCTGCTTGGGCAGTCCTGGGGAGGCATGCTGAGCATTATATATGAATGTGATTATAAGCCTGAAGGAGTTAAAAGCTATGTGCTTTCAAGTACATTGCCTTATAATGCAATTTGGGAAAGTGAGCAAAAAAGGCGTGTAGCTTTTCTTCCGGCGGATATGCAGGAAGCTATTGTTGAGGCTGAAAAAACAGGAAACTACAGCGGCGAAGCTTATGACAGAGCGATCGGCGAGTTTATGAGAAGGCACTGCGCAGGAGCTTTTGATGAAAACAGTCCAGAATGTCTTACACGTCCTAAAAAATCTGGAGTTGAGCCTTACGTAGCAGGTTGGGGACCAAATGAGTTTACCCCTACCGGCTCATTGAGAGATTATGATTATATGGACAAGCTTAAGGATTTCAGCAAGCCCTGCCTTATAATGAACGGACAGGAGGATTTGTGCTCTCCGTATATAGCGAAATTAATGTTCGATGCCATACCGAATGCAAAATGGGAGCTTTTTGCTTATTCAAGACATATGTGCTTTGTTGAAGAAAACGACAAATACATTGATATACTGGTTAAGTGGTTAAATGAGAATGATTAATAAGATAGTGCTTTGATTTAAGCGGAAGCTTCAGATATGATTTACTTATCTGAAGCTTCTATTTTTATTACAGCCTGAAAGACAGACAATGGTATTTACAGGCAAAAATTTATGGAGGTACATAGAGAATGTTTGAAAATATTTTTAAGCATAAGAAGAATATTCCGGAAAAATTGGAAGCCTATGGTTTTCAAAAAATTAATAATGTATTTCAATACAGTACAAGTATTTTAGACAGCGAATTTCTGCTGCAGATTACCATCAAAAAAAGTATTGTACCTGATACAAAATTAATCGAAGCTGCAACAGGCGAGGAGTATATTCTTTATAAAACAGAGGCTGCCGGGGAGTTTGTAGGAGAAATCAGGATGGCTGTGGCTGAGATTCTCCAAGATATTGCAGATAAATGCTATGAAACGGAAATTTTTAAGTCAAAGCAGGCTTTGGAAATAATTTCATATATACGTCAAAAATATGGAGATGAATTGGAATTTTTGTGGGAAAGGCTTTCAGACAATGCTGTATGGAGGCGGAAGGATAATGATAAATGGTACGGAGTGCTGCTGAGTCTGCCACGCCGCAAGCTTGGAATTAAATCTGATGAAATAGTGGAAATTATCGACCTTAAGGGCGAGCCGGAGGCGTTGAAAAGCTTGATTGACAATAAGCATTACTACCCAGGCTGGCATATGAATAAAAAGCACTGGTATACTATAATTTTGGACGGCTCAGTTTCTTTAGATGAAATTTGTCACAGAATTGATGCAAGCTACCTACTGGCAAATAGCGAAAGGCAATAGGGCTGATTTATAGTCTTACCCGGTGCTAATTAAAAGAATAAGCCTTATATTTTCCAAACACACATGTTCTAAAGCAGCGATATGTCTAGTGCTAATTAAGAATAAGTCTTATGTTTTATTATAGCCTGCAAAAACAATTTGCAGCCTTGCCGGCTCCAATTAATGAGGTGGCTGAGGAAACGGGAAAATTAGAAAGAAGTGCTATTGACATTATAAAGATATATGTGTATATATACTATTAACAGCTGTTTTAATTTATATAAAGGCTAAAATATATAATACCAGTTTAAGGAGGATTTACTTATGAAAAAGTTAAAGCTATTTAAAATTATACCGCTTATAGTAATTTTTATGTTGGCTCTGTCTGCCGTTGCCTATGCAGGTACCTGGAAGCAAAATAATAAGGGCTGGTGGTATGAGAATCCCGACGGAACCTGGCCTTCAAATACTTGGCAATGGATAGACTCAAATAATGACCATATAGCTTACTGTTATTACTTTGATAAAAACGGATATTGTCTGTTAAATCAGAGAACACCTGACAATTATCTGGTAAACTCCAGCGGTGAATGGATTATAGAAACAGTCGGGCTGCCACAGACCAAGCTGGTGAATACTCCGGGGATACAGGCAGATGCTCTGCCCTATATGGCTTCTGCTATATATGGAGGAATCAAGACTCCATATTTTAATCCAGAATCTGATAAGATTAATATTGATTTCAGAAAGAAAGCACCGACCCCTATGGAGCAGGCCGGTATTTTTGATATGCTTTTAGATAATAACTATGCTCCGGAATATTTTCCGGCTTTCTTTAATAAATATAAATCTGCTGATTATGCGGCTGAATTGGATAAGGGAGTCTATACTAAGATTTTTAAAGATGTATTCGGCATCAGTAATATAGATGAGTCTTGGAATATCTCAATAATTGGAATCAACAACATAGACGCTTCTGCAAATAACAGCTTAATAAAGGGAAATAAGAATGATGCAGCGAAGCTTAATTTATCTGCAAAATATTATCAGGCTATCACACCGTGGTTTATGGTAGACAGTGTTACAATAGAAGGTGGTAAATATACTGTTAAAGGTAAATTGGGAGAGCTTTACATTAACTATGGCAGGTTTACAACTTTGCCCTATACAATAGTTGCCGAAGAAAACCCTGAAAGTGATTTAGGGCATATAGCGGTACTCAGTATAAAAATTAATGAGAATTAAATTAATTTGGCAATGAGCAATTGACTCATAAAATAAAATGTGAAATCATGGGAGTACTGTGAATGAAAAAGGCTGTTATATATATACATGGTAAAGGTGGTTCTATTGATGAAGCTAATCATTATAAAAAAATTTTTAATGATGATTACGAAGTCATAGGCTTTGATTATAAATCAGAGCTGCCGTGGCAGGCTAAGACAGAATTTCAAAAATATTTTGATTTTATCATTCCAAAATATGATGAAATATTATTAATTGGAAATAGTATAGGAGCCTATTTTTCTATGCTCTCTTTATCAGAAAAGCCAATAAAAAGAGCGATATTTATTTCACCTGTTGTGAACATGGAAAATGTGATTTTAAATAGGATGAAATTGGCGAATGTATCTGAAGAAGAACTTAAGGCAAAAAAAGTAATTAATGCTTCTTTTGGAGAACCGTTATCGTGGGAATATCTTTCTTATGTCAGAAACAATCCGATAACATGGAATACGCCTACCAGCATTCTTTATGGTAGAAAAGACAATATAACCTCTTTTAAAGTAATGGATAATTTTGCGAATAAAATAAATGCAGATTTAACAATTTTAGATAATGGAGAGCATGGGGTTCATACGAACGAGCAAATGAAATTCTTAGATAACTGGTTTAAAAAAATGATTGAGTAAATCCCAGTTTCGTATAATAAGGGTGTGGATGAGTTAGAGTCATCTGCACCTATTTTTATGTAATAAAGTTGTAGATGGAAAAAATATATAAATTAATAATCCTGTATATTTATAAGAAGTGCAGTTTCAAAAATAGTTGTCGACCAGTAATAAGTCAAAAGTATAGGGAGATCGACAATTGCTTTATATAAAGGAATGAGAATAGTTTTTGCTGCAAGGTATCGTAAAATAGTAATCTACAAATACTCTAAAAAAGCAGGAAGACAAAAAATAACTTTTCAATCAAGTGAATATGTGGTAGTATATGAAACGGGGTAGAATATTACCAGATTGGAATGTAAAGTCTCTTGTAAGCAGATACTCTTTCTGACTTCTTCCGGTAGAATATTACCAGATTGGAATGTAAAGAAACAATCGGCTCTGGTGCAGTACTGCAAGAAAAAGGGTAGAATATTACCAGATTGGAATGTAAAGATACTTCCAATTACTATCTGTAAAATCTCTTTCATGGTAGAATATTACCAGATTGGAATGTAAAGGCCGGTAGATTTCTCTACAGACAGGAATCGGAAATTTGGTAGAATATTACCAGATTGGAATGTAAAGGTCTAGTGGTTCTTTTTCTACGAGCCTGTCAGCCTCTGGTAGAATATTACCAGATTGGAATGTAAAGTCAACTCATTATGTGTATAATCAAGGTTTTCTTGATAGGTAGAATATTACCAGATTGGAATGTAAAGTTGGCAAAGATATAACAAAGAAATTGGCAAAGGTATGGTAGAATATTACCAGATTGGAATGTAAAGTATATTTGCTTTTTAAGTCTCTTACGGCGGTTCGTGGTAGAATATTACCAGATTGGAATGTAAAGTTCTTAAGCTTGTCTGTCATATTCGCACTATAAACAGGTAGAATATTACCAGATTGGAATGTAAAGTGTATTTATCCTTTAATACCCTGACCGCTTTTTCAGGTAGAATATTACCAGATTGGAATGTAAAGCAAACTAAAGGATGGTCTGATTGACAGCGGAGCGATGGTAGAATATTACCAGATTGGAATGTAAAGAACAGATTCTAAATTTAATAATTGCCTCAAATCTCGGTAGAATATTACCAGATTGGAATGTAAAGTTCTGTTTAGCTATTTTTGCAGTAAAAAAAGCACCTGGGTAGAATATTACCAGATTGGAATGTAAAGATTCCTGTACAAATTATTTCTTTCATATTATTAGGGTAGAATATTACCAGATTGGAATGTAAAGCAAGTCTTCTGAGCTCTTGTTCGGTTTCGGCTATCTCGGTAGAATATTACCAGATTGGAATGTAAAGATATATAACTCTTTTTCCAGATATAGCTTACTATTTGGTAGAATATTACCAGATTGGAATGTAAAGGTAACAGAAAAACTTACGTTGTCCGCTACGCCGCTTAGGTAGAATATTACCAGATTGGAATGTAAAGTGTAAAGTGGATACGTCAAGGTCAACATACTGCTGGGTAGAATATTACCAGATTGGAATGTAAAGGAAGACTCACGTTATCACATCCCTCTGCTAATTGGGGTAGAATATTACCAGATTGGAATGTAAAGCCACTACGCTTGCACTAACATTGCCGTCATATTCCGGTAGAATATTACCAGATTGGAATGTAAAGGTTTTTGGAAAGCCTGTTAAAGAATTTTTAGGTGCGGGTAGAATATTACCAGATTGGAATGTAAAGAAGAAAGATTAGAGATTATGACATTATTAAAATTGGGTAGAATATTACCAGATTGGAATGTAAAGGACGAAATCCACTTTATTATCAACTTTTCAACACAGGTAGAATATTACCAGATTGGAATGTAAAGGAACAGCAAAAACAAATTGTCAAGTGGGTGATGATGGTAGAATATTACCAGATTGGAATGTAAAGGAACAGCAAAAACAAATTGTCAAGTGGGTGATGATGGTAGAATATTACCAGATTGGAATGTAAAGGAACAGCAAAAACAAATTGTCAAGT